>SAMEA3387510__coassemble_1513_pt1 | contig 30707 bp, 29 predicted proteins | sample SAMEA3387510__metabat2_high_PE_001 | metagenome-assembled genome bin SAMEA3387510 (sample SAMEA3387510) | Felis catus | biome: Faeces | place: United Kingdom | collected 2012
TCAGGTCGGGGTGGTACTTTTTGGCCAGCTTGCGGTAGGCGCTTTTGATCTCGGCTTCGGTGGCGTTTTTGCCAAGGCCCAGCACCTCGTAGTAATCACGTTTTTCTGCCATAGAATCAATCCCCTCTATGCTGCGCGGGGCGCGGCGCTGCCGCCCGCTTCGCGCTCATGGGTCTGCATACTCCCGCAGGGGGTAGTCTGCGCTCCCCTGCTAACCCCGCAAGGGCCGCCGCCGGTGTTGCCGGGCGGCGGCCTTTGCCTTGGGTATCTTTTACAAAATCAGACTTCGTGGAAGTCGGCGTCTACCGCGCCGTCATCCTTGGGCTGGCTGCCCTGCGCGCCTGCGTCGGCGCCGGGCTGCTGTGCGCCCTGAGCCTGGGCGGCCTGCTTATAGACCTTCTCGCTGATGGCGTAGAACGCCTTCTGCAGGTCGTCCTGCTTGGCCTTGATGTCGTCGATGGTGCCGGACTTCAGAGCTTCCTTCAGAGCGGAGAGCTTGGTCTCGACCTCGCTCTTCTCCTCGGCGCTGATCTTGTTGCCGAACTCGTTCATAGCCTTCTCGGTCTGGAACACCATCTGGTCGGCGTTGTTGCGCACGTCGATCTCCTCGCGGCGCTTCTTGTCCTCGGCGGCATACTGCTCGGCATCCTTCACAGCCTTGTCGATGTCTTCCTTGCTCATGTTGGTGGAAGCGGTGATCGTGATGCTCTGCTCCTTGCCGGTGCCCAGGTCCTTCGCGCTGACATGCACGATGCCGTTGGCGTCGATGTCGAAGGTGACTTCGATCTGGGGCACGCCACGGGGCGCCGGGGCGATGCCGTCCAGATGGAAGGTGCCCAGGCTCTTGTTGTCGCGGGCAAACTCACGCTCGCCCTGCAGGACGTTGACTTCAACGCTGGGCTGGTTGTCAGCCGCAGTGGAGAAGATCTGGCTCTTCTTGGTGGGGATGGTGGTGTTGCGGTCGATGATCTTGGTGCAGACGCCGCCCAGGGTCTCGATGCCCAGAGAAAGCGGGGTCACGTCCAGCAGCAGCAGGCCCTTGACGTCGCCCTGCAGAACGCCGCCCTGGATGGCAGCGCCCACGGCCACGCACTCGTCGGGGTTGATGCCCTTGAAGGGCTCGCAGCCCAGTTCCTTCTTGACCGCGTCGTAAACGGCGGGGATACGGGTGGAACCGCCGACCATCAGGACCTTCTTCAGGTCGGAAGCCTTCAGGCCCGCATCGGCCAGCGCCTTGCGGACGGGGGTCATGGTGCGGTCGACCAGATCCGAGGTCAGCTCATTGAACTTCGCGCGGGTCAGGGTCATATCCAGGTGCTTGGGACCGTTGGCGTCCGCCGTGATGAAGGGCAGGTTGATGTTGGTGGAAGTCGCGCTGGACAGCTCGATCTTGGCCTTCTCCGCCGCTTCCTTCAGACGCTGAGCCGCCATCTTGTCCTGGCGCAGGTCGATGCCGTTCTCACGCTGGAAGTCCTCGGCCATCCAGTCGATGACGCGCTGGTCGAAGTCGTCGCCGCCCAGGTGGGTATCGCCGTTGGTGGCCAGAACTTCGGTAACGCCGTCGCCCATCTCGATGATGGACACGTCGAAGGTGCCGCCGCCCAGGTCGTAGACCATGATCTTCTGGTCGGCCTCCTTATCAATGCCGTAGGCCAGGGACGCGGCGGTAGGCTCGTTGATGATACGCTTGACGTTCAGGCCCGCGATGGTGCCGGCGTTCTTGGTCGCCTGGCGCTGGCTGTCGTTGAAGTAAGCGGGGACGGTGATGACGGCCTCGGTAACGGACTCGCCCAGGTAGGCTTCGGCGTCCGCCTTCAGCTTGGAGAGAATCATGGCGCTGATCTCTTCGGGGGTGTAGTCCTTGCCGCCGGCATGGACCTTTTCGGCCGTGCCCATCTTACGCTTGATGGAAGAAATGGTGTTTTCGGGGTTGGTGATGGCCTGGCGCTTGGCTACCTGGCCGACCAGACGCTCGCCGGTCTTGGTGAAGCCAACGACAGAGGGGGTGGTGCGGGCGCCTTCGGCGTTCGCAATGACAACGGGCTCGCCGCCTTCCATAACGGCGACGCAGCTATTCGTAGTGCCAAGGTCGATACCAATGATTTTGCTCATACTATAAAACTCCCTTCAAAAGAACTTTGAATGTGGTGAATTTCGTTATCTCTATATGAAACGGGACCCGCCCGGTTCAGCTTTGTTATTCCGCAACGACGACCATCGCATGGCGGATGATCTTGTCGCCGATCTTGTAGCCCTTCTGGAACACCTGCACGACGGTGCCGCTCTCCTGCCCTTCGGCGGGCGGGGTCTGGGACACCGCGTTCATGAAGTTGGGGTCGAAGGGCTTTGCCAGCGCCTCGATCTCGGTGACGTGCAGCGTTTCCAGTGCTTTGGCCGCTTTGTCCAGCGTCATCATGACGCCTTTCTTGTAGTTTTCGTCGGCGCAGGCGGCGTTGGCGGCCATATCCAGCGTATCGAGGATGCCCAGAATCTGGGTCACCGCGTGGGAAACGCCGTCATTGAATTTCTGGTCCGCCTCGCGCTGGGAGCGTTTGCGGTAGTTGTCATACTCGGCGGCAGTGCGCAGCAGTTGGTCTTTCAGCTCGGCGTTCTTCTTCTCGCTGGCTTCCAGTTTGGCCTGCAGCGCCGCGTCGCGGTGATGCTTCTCTTTCTTATCGCCTTTTTCGCCCTTCGCGCCCGCGGCCTTTTCCTCGGGCTGCGCGGCCTGGGTATCGGGGGCAGCCTGTTCGGGCTGCGCCGCCGTATTCTTTTCCTTCTCGCTCATTGCGGGGTCCTCCTTTTTAGTTTGATTGGCCCTGCCCGGCTATGCTCTGCCCCAGTTTGACAGAGAAGTAGTCGAGGATCGGCAGCAGCCGCCGGTATTCCATCCGCGTGGAGCCGATCAGCGCCACCGCGCCGGTCAGGCCGCCACCCGCCAGATACCGCTTGCTCACGATGCAGGCGCCCGGCATCGGCGGGTCCAGATCGCTGCCCAGCGTGGCCGTGATCTTTCCGCCGTCCGGCCGCAGCAGCGCGGCGGCCGTCGCATCGTCGGAGAAGATCTCCAGCAGCATACCCAGGTTTTGGCGAACATCCGGCATTTTTGCCAGATATTGCGCGCCCTGCAGGCAGGCCTGCGGGCCCATCGTGACCAGCGCCTGGGCCGCCAGAATGACGGGAGCCAGCCGCTCCCCGCAGGCCAGCACCATGCTGGCCAGCAGCCGCGGGGTCAGGTCCTGCGGGGCCACAAAGGTCAGCCCGCGGTTGAGCAGCTGCGCCAGACTGGCGGCATCGTCCCGGCTCAGGCCGGTCTCCACCCGCGCCACGCGGGTGCGCACGCCGCCTGCGCTGGTGACGGCCAGCACCGCCGCCGAATAGCGCCCCACCTGCACGACCTCAAAATGGGCGATGCACAGGTCCGGGGCCTGCGGCGTGGTGACGGCCGCCGCGCAGCCGGTCAGGTCCGCCAGGCAGCGGGCGGCTGCGGGAGCCAGGCGCTCCGGCTCGGCATCCATGCCGGTGAACAGATCGTCGATGTGGCGGCGGTCCTCCTCCGAAAGGCTGGTGCTGCCGGGGGCCTCGATCAGGTGGTCCAGATAGTAGCGGTAGCCCTGCGCGCTGGGCACCCGCCCGGCGCTGGTGTGGGGCTGTTCCAGCAGCCCCAGTTTGGTCAGGACGGCCATCTCGTTGCGCAGGGTGGCGCTGGAGAGCGCCATATCAAAGTAGTTGGCCAGCAGCCCGGAACCTACCGGTTCCCCGTCGCTGGCGTACAGGGCGACGATAGCTTCCAGGATCCGCTGCTTGCGCGCGTCCATTGCCACGGCCCCTCATCTCCTTTGCTGCGCTTCAGATTCGTTTTAGCACTCTTTATCTCCGAGTGCTAAGTTTATTATAATCTCCATTTTTCGTCTGTCAAGAGGTTTGGGCAAACTTTTTTCAAGTTTAACAGTTTCGTCACAATCCCGCCGCCGCTTGACAGCGCCGGGGGCACGGCACTATACTACAGGCAATGTAGGCAGCAAAACGCCGCGGCAGACCGCACACGGTCTGCCGCAGCATTCCCCCGCAGGCGGCGGGCAGGTCTTTGCGGCCTGCCCGCCCGGCTGCTCTTTTATTGCAGGGCAGGGTCACCCTTCCATCCAGCGGGCCAGGAAGCTGGCCGCCATGCTTACGGGCTGCACGGTCTCCGGCTGCGGGGCAGCGTCCCGCGCGGTGCCGGGCAGCAGCACGCCGCCCTCCACGTCGCCGCGCACCACGATGGGCGCGGCGCACAAAAGCTGGCGTTCGCCGCGCTCAAACAGGCGCGGGCGGCGTTCGGGGTCCTGCGGCGCGGTGAACAGCGCGCGCCCGGCCAGCAGGTGTTCGGTCTCGCCCGAAATATCCCGCCCCAGCATCTCGCTGCGGCCCGCTCCGGCCGCCGCCATGATGCGGGCGCGGTCGCACACCAGCACCGGACGGCCCAGGTTCTTGGCCAGCACTTCGGCGTAAATATCGGCCAGTTGGCCCAGTTCCACCAGGGGCGAATACTTTTTGAATACCACTTCCCCGTCTGCCGCCGTGAAAATTTCAAGGGTATCCCCCTGACGGATTCGCTGGGTCCGGCGGATCTCTTTTGGGATGACGACACGGCCCAATTCGTCGATTCGACGTACGATTCCAGTTGCTTTCATGGTTTTTCCTCCATTTGGATTTGGTGGTAGTATTTGCTAAACGGCGGGATTTATGTACAGGAGGTTTTTATGGGACTGTTACAGACCACGCTTTGTTATCTGGAACAGGACGGGTGCTACCTGATGCTGCACCGCGTCAAGAAAAAACAGGACGTCAACCACGACAAATGGATCGGGGTGGGCGGCAAATTCGAGCCGGGCGAGACCGCGCTGGCCTGCGCCCTGCGGGAAGTGCGGGAGGAGACCGGCCTGACCATGCTGGACCCGCAGTACCGGGGCATCGTGGATTTTGACTGCCCGCCCTGGCCCGCGGAACGGATGCACCTGTACACCTGCACCCGGTTTTGCGGCGAACTGGCCGACTGCGACGAAGGCACGCTGGAATGGGTGCCGAAGGACGCCGTGCAGGACCTGCCCATCTGGCCCGGCGACAAGCTGTTTTTCCGCCAGCTTGCGGCCGGGGCGCCGTTCTTCCATCTGGAACTGTACTATCAGGGGGATGTGTTGGCGCGCGCCGTGCTGAACGGCCGCGAGACCGCCCTGTAAACGCAGCAGCCGTCCCCCGTTCATAAGGGGGACGGCTTTTCTGTTGCCGCGCCTTGCACAACGGGGAAAAAAAGGGTATACTATGCCTATATATAAGGATAAGAAGGAGGGTCTGCCATGAAAGCCGACCGCTACCGCTTTGACGGGTCCGCCCCCTGTGAACTTGACAAACTGCCCTGCGACGCCAAGCGCGACGGCGTGGAGAAAGCGCAGATCCTGGAAAAGACCGCCGCCAACCTGGCCGAGATGGCCGAATTGCAGGACGCCCTGTATGCCGACGGCCGGGAGGGGCTGATCTTTATTTTGCAGGCGCTGGACGCCGCCGGGAAGGACAGCACCATCAAGCACGTGATGGGCGGGCTGAACCCCCAGGGCGTGCGGGTGACCAGCTTCAAGCAGCCCAGCAGCGAGGAATTGCAGCACGACTTTTTGTGGCGCATCCACAAGGCGCTGCCGCCCCGCGGTTCCATCGCCATCTTCAACCGCAGCTACTATGAGGACGTGCTGGTGGTGCAACTGCACGACCTGCAAAAGGGCTACCGTATGCCGCCCCGCACGCTGGAAGGCGGAAAGGAAGCCTTCTTCGGGGCGCGCTACCGGCAGATCCGCCACTATGAAGAATACCTGCACGACAACGGCTACCGCATCGTCAAGATCTTCCTGCACGTTTCCAAAAAGGAGCAGAAGAAGCGGTTCCTGGAACGGATCGACAACCCGGCCAAAAACTGGAAATTCTCCGGCAGCGATCTGGCGGAACGGGAACACTTTGGCGAATATATGCGCCTGTTTGAGGAAGTCATCGACGCAACCGCCACCAAACAAAGCCCCTGGTACGCGATCCCCGCGGACCAGAAATGGTACACCCGCTATCTGGTGAGCGAGGTGGTGGTGGACGCGCTGCGCCGCTGCTGCCACGAATACCCCAAACTGCCCGAAAGCGCCCAGGCCGAACTGAAGGACTGCCGCACCCGGCTGGAAGCGGAGGATTGACGATGCCCCCTATTCGTGTGCTGCAGGTCATGCCCGCCATGGACGCGGGCGGCATGGAAACTTTTGTGATGAACGTCTACCGCACCATCGACCGCGAACAGGTGCAGTTCGACTTCCTCTACCATTACGACAAGCCCTGCTTTTTTGACGACGAGATCCAGGCGCTGGGCGGCCGTCTGTTCAAAATGACCGTCCGGCAGGACAACCGCCTGCCCCGCTACCTGCGGGAACTGCGGGAACTGTTCGCCGCCCACCCGGAATGGCGCATCCTGCACGGGCATTACAGCGGCTTCGGGATGTTTTACAACGCCGTTGCCCGCCGCGCCGGGGTGCCGGTGCGGGTGGGCCACAGCCATAACACCGCCTACGAGCGCAACCTAGTGGGCACCCTGGACCGGCTGATGAGCAGCCGCTTCTCCGCCGGGCTGACCGACCGCTTCGCCTGCAGCCAGCAGGCCGGGGAAATGCTATTCGGCAAGGACCCTTTCACGGTGCTGCCCAACGGCATTGACACCGAGCTGTTCGCCGCCCGTGATCCCCGCCGCCGCGCCCTGCTGCGCGGGGAACTGGGCGTGGCGGATGACGAGATCCTGCTGGGCCATGTGGGCCGCTTTACGGCCCAGAAGAACCACCCCGGCCTGCTGCGCATCTTTGCCGCCGTGGCAAAGCGGATGCCCCGCGCCCGGCTGGTGCTGCTGGGCGGCGGCCCCGCGCCCTACATAGAGCAGATGCGCGCGCTGGCAAAGGAGCTGGACCTGGGCGACCGGGTGATCTTTGCCGGGGTGCGCAGCAACATCCAGGGCTTTTATGACGCGATGGACGCTTTTTTGCTGCCCAGCCTGTTTGAAGGGCTGCCCGTGGTGCTGGTGGAAGCCCAGACCGCCGGGCTGCCCTGCTTTGTGGCCGACACCATCGACCGGGGGGCGGCCTTTACCGACCGGGTGCATTTTCTGCCGCTGGACGATCCCGCCGCCTGGGCGGGCTGCATCGCGGCGGCCAGTATGCGGCGCGACCCCGACGCGCGGCGCAAGGCCGTGGACGCCGGGTACGACATCCACACCAGCGCCCGTGTGTTGCAGGAATTTTACCTGCGCCGCTATGCGGAGGTGACTGCATGATGCCCAATGCCGACCTGCCCCGGTGCGAGATCGCCGTCATCGTCCCGGTACACAACGGGGCCGACTATCTGCCGGACTGCCTGAGCGCCATCGCCGCCCAGCGGTTCGATGATTTCCGCTGCATTCTGGTGGACGACGGTTCCACAGACGGCACGCCCGCCCTCTGTGACGCGGCCGCCGCAAACGATCCCCGCTTCCTTGTGATCCACCAGCCCCAGAGCGGCGTCAGCGCGGCGCGTACCGCGGGCGTGCGCCGCGCGCGGGAACTGGGCGCCATCTGGCTGGCTTTCTGCGATGCCGACGACTGTTACCACCCCGATTTTCTGCGCACGCTGCACGACGCCGCCCAGGATGCGGCGATGCCGCTGGCCTGCTGCCGGTACGATACGTTCACCGATACGCCCGCCCCCGACGCCGCCGCGCCGCAGGGATACCGGGTGCTGGCCGCCCCGGCCCATCTGGAGGCGCTGCTGCGGGACCACGCCGTGGACTACGGCCTGTGGAACAAGCTGTACGCCGCCGGGCTTTTGACCGAAGAAATGCTGGACAACGGCCTTGCCTACAACGAGGACCTGCTCGCCAACTGGAAAGCCTTCCTGCGGGCGAAGGGCTGCGCCTTCTGCGATTTTGCGGGCTACCATTACCGCCAGCACGCCCAAAGCGCCACCCACCGCGCCCTGCCGCCCCAGAGCATCGACGATCAGCGCCGGGCCGCGGCCCTGATCCGCGCCAGCGTGCCGGACCAGTGGCCCGAACTGCAGCAGACCGCCAACGCCTTTTATTATGAAAAGCTGGTCTATTTAGCCAGCATGATCCTGCGCCGCGCCGACACCGATTCTTACCGCGTACACCTGGGCGAGCTCAACATCGGCATCGCGTCCGGGCTGCGCGACCCGCAGTTGGGGCGCAACCCGCGGCTGCCCTTCGCCATCCGTGCCGCGGCCTGGGCCACCGTACACACGCCCAAACTCTGGCGGCGCATCTGCCGCAAATTCTTAAAGGACAGACAGTGATCCCATGCGTTTTTTACTGATCCTGGACCGGGTGGAAAACCCGGCCAGCGCCAACGCCCTGCTGGGCCGCCGTCTGGCGGCCGAACTGCTGGCCGCCGGACATGAAGTCCACCTGCTGGAACTGTGGGACGGCCAGACCCCGCCCCCCGCCGCGCCCGATGGGATGCCGCTGCATACCCTCGCCTTCCCCGACGAACGGCTGATGAACGCCGCGCTGGAAAACGGCATGCGCGGCGGAACGCCGGTGCCCCTGCGGCTGCTGCGGCTGGCCGCCCACCCCACCGCCGTGGCGGCGGCGTTCCGCCAGTTGGTGCTGCACGCCCCCCGGCGCACGGTGGACACCCGCCGCCGGGTGGAACAGTTGGACGCGGCTTTCCACTATGACGCGGTATGCGCCGTATGCGCCCCTTACCGCGCCGCCTTTGCGCTGGAAGCCGCCCGGATCCGAGCCAAAAAGCTGCTCTGGCAGCTTGATCCCTACGCCAGCAACCGGGATTACACCGCCCCCGGCGGCTTTGCCCGCGAAGGCCGGCTGCTGGACGCCGTCCACGCCACCCTCGTCACGCCCCAGGCCCTGCCTGATTACGAGGACGGGCCGCTGCACCCGTGGCGCGCCAAAGTACACGTCACGGGCTTCCCGGTGCTGCTGCCGGTGCCGGACGCCGCCCCGCACAGCGGGACCCGCTGCGTATTCTGCGGCAGCCTGTACCCCACCCTGCGGGAGCCGGACTTTGCCCTGCGCCTTTTTGCGGCGCTGGACGCCCCCGACCTGACGCTGACGATGGCCGGGACGGGCTGGCAGCGTTTTGAAGCCCAGGCCCATCAGGCGGAGCGCACGCTGGGCAGCCGCTTTGTGCGGCCGGGGCGCATCCCGCCGGAACAGGCCGCCGCGCTGGAAGCCGGCGCCGACGTGCTGCTGAGCCTGGGCAACCGCTACGACAACCAGATGCCCAGCAAACTGTTCAGCTACTTTGGCAGCGGCAAGCCTGTACTGCATCTGGCCGTCAGCGACGGCGACCCCACGCTGCCCTATCTGGCCCAATACCCGCTGGCGCTGGTGCTGCGGCAGGCGGACGGCGTGAACGACGCCGTGCTGGACCGGCTGCGCCGCTGGCTGGCCGATATGCGCGGCCGCCGCCTGCCCTATGCGCAGGTCGCCGCCCTTTACCCCGACTTCACACCCCGCCGTGTGGCGGAGGAATTTCTCCGCGCGGCCGAATGATCTTATGGAAAAGGAGTCCCCGCCATGCATGTTTTATGGCTTGTGAGCATGGTGCTGCCGCAGGCAGCCGCCGCCTGCGGCCTTTCTTCCGCCAGTGATGTGAGCGGCGGCTGGCTGACCGGCCAGCTTGCCGCCCTGCGCGACTGCCCCGGCCTGCGGCTGACCGTGGCCTGCGTGGCGCCGCGGCACAAAGCCCCGTTTCACGGCATGGCCGAGGGGGTGGAATACCATATCCTGCCCGATGCCGCGGCGCTGGGCGCGCTGCTGGACGAAGCCAAACCCGACCTTGCACACCTGTGGGGCACCGAGTACGCGGCGGCTGCCGCCCTGCAGCAGGCCGCCAGTGAGCGGGGCCTGCCGCTGCTGGTGGGCATTCAGGGCGTCATGCGCGACTGCGCCGCCCATCTGTGCGGCGGCGTGCCCGAAGCCTGCCTGCACAGCACGCCGCTGGACCGGCTGCTGGACAGGCTGATCCCCGGCGCGCTGCTGGACAAGGCCCAGGCAAATTTTGACGCGCTGGCCCAAAGCGAAGCCGCGCTGCTGGGCCGGGCGCGCTATATCACGGGCCGCACCGCCTTTGACCGGCAGGCCGCGGCCGAACTGGCCCCCGGCGCCCGCTACTTTCCCTGCAACGAAACGCTGCGCCCGCTGTTTTACACCGGCGCGTTGTGGCACGCGCGGGATTTTGGCAGCGCGCCCGTGCTGCTGCTGCCCCAGGGGAACTATCCCCTGAAAAACCTGCACACGCTGCTGAAAGCACTGCCCGCCGTGCTGGAACGCTGGCCGCACGCCACGCTGCGCATCGCGGGCTGGCCCCCGGTGGACAAAGGCCCCCTGCTGCGCCCGGTGCTGGACCGGCTATTCCCCTACCAGCGGTACTGCCGCGGGCTGGCCCGCACGCTGGGGATCGAAGAACACATCCACTACACCGGCCCCCTGGACACCGCCGCCATGCGGCAGGCCTACCTGGACGCCGACCTGTTCGTGCTGCCTTCCCAGAGCGAGAACAGCCCCAACAGCCTGGGGGAAGCCATGCTGCTGGGCGTGCCCTGCGTAGCCAGCCGGGCGGGCGGCATCCCCGATATGCTGGAGGACGGCAGCGAAGGGCTTTTGTACGGCGACCCGCTGGACGAAAGCGCGCTGGCGCAGACCATCGGCCGGGTTTTGGCCGCCCCCGACGGCGGCGCTGCCCTGGGCCGGGCCGCCCGCGCACGCGCAGTCTGCACCCACGACCCCGCTGTAAACGCCGCCGTGCTGTCCGGCATCTATCAGACCATTCTGCAGGAGGCCGCGCAGTGAAGCAAGACCAGTGGAAAACCAGCGTCATCATCCCCTGCTACAAGGCTGCCGCCACCCTTCCGCGCGCGGCGGCCAGCGCCCTGCACGGCGCGCCGCCGGGTACGGAACTTCTGCTGGTGGACGACGGCAGCCCCGACGGCACCGGCGCGCTGTGCGACGAACTGGCCGCCCGCGACCCGCGCATCACGGCGCTGCACCGCCCCAACGGCGGCGCGGGGGCAGCCCGCAACACCGGGCTGGACGCAGCGCGGGGGCGCTGGGTGCTGTTTTTGGACGCCGACGACGAACTGCTGCCGGGCCTGTGGGACGCACTGGACCGCTGCGACCCCGACGCGGGGATGATCCTGTTCGGCCTGCGCCGTGCCAGCGCCCCCCAGAACGACGTGCTGGCCCCCCTGCCGGAAGGCTGCTACCACGGCCTGGCCGCCCTGGGGGAAGCCCTTGCGCCGCTGCTGTTCGACACCGGGCTGCTGGCCGCGCCCTACCCCAAACTGTTCCGCCGGGACGCCATCGGCCCCCTGCGGTTCGCCGAAGGGCTGAAAATCAACGAAGATGTCCTCTTTAACATACAATTTTTACAAAATTCGACTGCCATTTATTGCCTGCGTGGTGTATACTATAAGCAAAATGACCTGACGGACGGCAGTTTGTCCCGCTCGCTGCGGGGCGACCTGCTGGACGCCGAGGAAGTGACCCGCCCCGCTTTGGCGGACCTGCTGCGCCGCGCCGGGCTGGACCCGGCCCCCTACCTGCGCACCAGCCGGGTGCGCGCCTGCCTGAACCAGTACGGCCTGCTGACCGGCTGCCGGGGCGCGCTGCCCTTTGCCCGCCGCCGGGCGCTGTTCGCCCGCATCCTGCAGGACGCCGACGCCCGCGCCGCGCTGCTGGACCGGCTGCGCCGGGACCCCAACCGGCTGCTGGCCCTGCCCTACCGCGCGGGGGTAAAATGCCGCTGGCCCGGTTTTCTGGCCGCGTACACCCTTGCCAAGCAACATTTTCTGTAATCATAACGAAGGAGCGACCCTATGGGTGATTCCCCGAAAATCAGCATCATAACCACCGTCTACAACGCCGAGGACTACCTGCGCACCACCGTGCAGAGCATTCTGGCCCAGACCTTTACGGACTTTGAGCTGCTGCTGGTGGATGACGGCAGTCCCGACCGTTCCGGCGCGATCTGCGACGAACTGGCCGGGACCGATCCCCGCATCCGGGTATTCCACCAGCCCAACGGCGGCCCTGCCCACGCCAGCAACACCGGTCTGGACAACGCCCGCGGCGCTTATGTAGGGTTCGTGGACTCCGACGATGTGATCGAGCCCACCATGTACGAGACCCTTTACCGGGCCGTACAGCAGCCCGGCGTGCGGCTGGCCGCCTGCACCGGCGACTGCATCGACGAACAGGGCCGCACCATCCCCGGCCGGCTGGTGGCGATCCGCCAGCACGGCGTGCGCGACGCCCAGGAACTGCTGCTGGAGACCTTCCAGACCGGCAGCTACTACGGGCCTTTGAGCTGGAACAAACTGTTCGACATCCGCCTGTTCCGGGACAAAGGCATCCACTACGACGAGACCATGCTGTTCGGCGACGACGCCAGCGTGCTGCACCGCGTCTTTGAGGGCGAACGCTGCAACTGCCTGCCGGATGTGCTCTACCACTACCGCACCCGCGCCGGGCAGATCACCAGCACCGCCACCTTCCAGCCACGCAAGCTGGACGATCTGCGTATGTACTGGGACTGGCTGCAATACTTTGCCGCCCAGCCCGACCGCACAGAATACCGCCAATGGGCCACGGTCTGGTACTGGCGAGTATTCTATCAGTTCTGGTGCCAGTCCGGCGCAGCCGGGAACCAGGCGGAACTGAAACCCGATTTTATGATCCACAAAAAACATCTGGACGCGGTGCTGCCGGACCTTCTGCACAGCCCGCTGCTGCCTGCCGGTGAAAAAATGCGCGCAGCCCTGTTCTGCGCCAACCCCTCTGCGCTGTATTCCGCTGCCGTCGCGTGGGGCCGCCTGACTGCCAAAAAGAGGAAGGGGAATTGATCCATGGAACGGATAGAAATCAGCGTGATCGTACCGATCTACAACACCAAAGCGTTTTTGCCGGAATGCCTGGACAGCATTCTGGCCCAGGATGTGAAGGTGCCCTACGAGGTGCTGCTGGTGGATGACGGTTCCACCGACGGCTGCGCCGAAGTCTGCGACGCCTACGCCGCCAGGGCCCCCCGCGTGCGCGTGTTCCACCAGGAGAACCAGGGCCTTTCGGCCGCGCGCAACACCGGCATCGACGCTGCGCGGGGCCGCTACTATGCCTTTGTGGATTCCGACGACGTGGTGATGCCCGCCTACCTGAGCACGCTGCACGCCGCCTGCGAAAAGAACGACGCCTACATGGCGCTGTGCGCGGTGGAGGACGTGCAGGAGAACGGCCAAAGCTGCGACCCGGTCCGCTCGACCCGCCCCACGCGGGAGGGGGTGTTCTGCGGCAAGGACCTGCTGAACGAATTTTACACGCCCAGCGGCACGGTTTACACCGTTGCGTGGAACAAACTCTACCGCGCCGAGGTCTGGAAGCTGTTGCACTACCCGGAGGGGCGCCTGCATGAGGACGACTTCGTGGCCCACCGGCTGTTCTGGCGCTGCGACAAAGTGGTCTGTGTGGACACCATCCTCTACCACTACCGCCTGCGGGACGGCAGCATCTGCCGCACCTCCATCAAGCCCGACGCCTTCGACGCCGTGGACGGCCTGGCGGACCGCTACCGCTTCTATGTGGAGAACAACGCCGACCGCACGGTCATCGACTCGGCCTATGCCGCCTGCTGGCGCCGCTACCTGTTCCTGTGCGCCAAGGTTCGCCAGAATCCCACACCGGAACTGGTCAAGGCCATCAGCAAGGAACAGTTCCTGATGCAGGGGCTGATCAGCTACCTGCCCAACTGCCGCCACATGAAGATGACGGAAAAACTTTCGGCCGCGCGCTGGTCCATGATGAGCGCCGAGAGCCTGTGCCCCATCAAGAAGTAAAGCCCGGCGCGCGCTGCGCCCCCCTGCCCGCCGCAGGCCCCTGTTTGCCGGCGGCGGCTTTTGTATGTATTGAAAAAACTGCCTGCCCGGCAGGCAAATCCAGCCTGAAAAGGAGCCGACCTTGGCGATCCTGAGACCCGACAAAGACAAAGAAAAACGGCCGCGCCTCCTGCTGGTGCCGCCGCCCGACCTGCCGGTGCCCGCGGTACAGGGCGGCGCCGTGGAGACCCTGCTGACCCACCTGATCCGCGAGAACGAGCGCCGCGGCGAACTGGATCTTCTGTGCGCCAGCGTCCCGGACGAGGCCGCCCGCCGCGCCGCCGAAGGGCTGCGCCATACCCGTATGCTCTTTATCGCGCGGCCCCACGGCCACCGCCGCTACTGGCCGATGGCCTTTGTGGAACGCTGCCTGGGCATTGCCGCCCCCTATGACCCCTGGTACCAGAAAGTGCAGCTTTCGCTGGCGCTGGAACTGCCCGCCCCCGACCTGATCGTGGCCGAGGGAGGCAACCTGACCCAGTGCAGCGCCATCAGCCGTATGTTCGGCCGCCGCCGCTGCCTGGCCCACCTGCACGGCCAGACTGCCTGCAGCCCTGTGATGGATACGATCTACGGCGGCATTCTGGCGCTGAGCCGCTTCATCCGCGACGATTACCTCAAGACCAGCGCGCTGCCGCCCCAGAACGCCTATATCCTGCACAACTGCGTGGATGTACATCGCTTCTGCCCCGGGCCCGCGCCCATGGCCCTGCGCACCCGGCTGGGGTTCAGCCAGCAGGATTTTGTGGTGCTGTTCTGCGGCCGCCTGGAACCCGACAAGGGCATCCACAAACTGATGGAAGCACTGGCCCTGCTGCCGGTGCCGCATATCCGGCTGCTGATCGTGGGCAGCCCGTTCTTCGGGCGCACCCAGCAGAGCAGCTTTCTGCGGCGGCTGGAACAGCAGGCCCGCGCCCTGGGCAACCGGGTCCAGTTCACGGGTTACATCCCCAACGAGGACCTGCCCGACTATTACCGGCTGGCCGATCTGGTCTGTGTGCCCACGCTGGTGGAGGAGGCCGCCGGTCTGGTCGCCATGGAAGCCATGGCCTGCGGCCGCCCGGTGCTGGCGACCCGCAGCGGCGGCATGCCCGAATACCTGGAGGGCAGCCAGGCCGTTCTGGTGGAGCGCGGCGACAACATTGCCGACCAGCTTGCCTGGAGCATCCGCATGCTGTATGAGCACCCGGCCCTGTGCGCCGAGATGGGCGCCGCGGGCGCAAAGCGGGCGCAGGATTTTTCTGTGGAGCGTTACTATCAGGACTTTGTGGACATCGTCCACAGGGTCCTGCAGAACGGAGGTACCGTATGAGCCGCCCAACTATCTGTGTGGTCGTGCCGGTCTACCGGGCGCAGGACACACTGGACCGCTGTGTGCAGAGCGTCCTTTCGCAGGATGTGCCGGGCGGCGTATGCTGCATTCTGGTGGACGACGGCAGCCCCGACGCCAGCGGCGCCATGTGCGACGACTGGGCCGCGCGGGATAGCCGCGTGCGGGTGATCCATCAGGAGGACCGGGGCGTTTCCAGCGCCCGCAACGCCGGTATGGCCGCGGCGGACAGCGAGTACCTTGTATTTTTGGATTCCGACGATGCGCTGCGCCCCGGCGCACTGCGGGCCGCCGTACAGGCACAGCGCGCCGCCCCCGGCGACTTTGTGCTCTGGCACTACACCACCCGCGCGGACGACCCGGCCGCGGCCACGGCCGACGCCGACGCCCGCCCCCAGCAGGGGCTAGCCCGGCTGTGGCTGGACTGCCTGCTGGCGATGCCCTGGAACAAACTGTATGTGACCGACCTGGCCCGGCAGATCCAGTTCAACGAATCGTACACACTTGGCGAGGATTTACAGTTTGTATTGGATTATATCGCCCTTTTCCAGCGGCAGCAGCCCGGTTTTGCCTACCGCGTCCTGCGCAGCCCGCTGACCTACTACAACTGCGGGCAGACGGGCACGCTTTCCACGCGCTACCATGCCAACTACTGCGAGATCTGGCCGCAGCATTTTTCCAAGCTGAACGCGGCCTGCCTGGCCGCCCAGTGCCCGGACGAGGATATGCGCCTGCTGCACCGGGCCGAGCTGACGGTCTTTGCCGAGGGCGTGGCCGACATCCTGCGCCGGGACCCCGCCCCGCTGAACGGCTTGAAGCGGGACAAGGCCGCCGCCGCCCTGCGCACGCCCTGGCTGCGCGCCCTGCTGGACCGTATGCGTGACGAACGCTGCTACAGCGCCTATTACCTGCCCTGCCGCTGGCGCAGCACCCGCCTGATCTACACGCTGGCGGAAGCCCGGCGACATGACTCGCCGCTGTACGGCAAGCTGGACTGGGCCGGGTATTACCTGCTGCTGGGCCGCCTACGGCGGGATTGACGCCGCCCCAAACAAAACCAACGCCCCCGGACGCAATGCGCCGGGGGCGTTTTTTGCATAAAAAATCCCCACCGCCCGGAGCAGAAAGCGGTGGGGTCAAAAGCAAGAAGCGGCCGCAAAAAAGGTGCAGAGCAAAACACCCAAACGGAGGCGCAGCCTGTTCTTGGCGGGAACCGCCGCCGGGGGAGCAACCCTGCGGGGTTCGAGGTTGGTTATAGTTAGCTATAACTAACTACAGGTATAGTTTACCACACCGGCGCCCTTCTGTCAACCGCTTTTGCAAAATTTTCCGCGGCTGACGGGCTTTGCCGCACGGTGCGGCGCGCTGCCCACGGTAGACCCGGCTTACGCCTTGGGCGCGTCGGGGTAGTCCTGCACGTGCAGGAGTTTTTCTGCCTCCTGCACTTCCTCGGCGGTGGGCGTGCGCACGCCTTCCAGCGAGTACGGGATACCCAGGTTCTGCCACTTGAACAGTCCCAGCGTGTGGTAAGGCAGCACCTCCACCCGGCGCACGGTGGGCAGCGTCCTGATAAACGCATCCAGCCGCCGCAGGCCCTCCGCATCGTCGGTCAGGCCCGGCACCAGCACATGGCGGACCCACAGCGGCACGCCCTTTTCGGCCACATACCGCGCCATCGCCAGGATGTTGGCGTTGCTGTGCCCGGTCAGCGCCCGGTGGCGCTCGTCGTCGATCTCTTTCAGGTCCAGAATGACGAGGCTGGTGTGGGCCAGCAGCCCGTCGAAGCGGGCCATCCAGTCCGCGTCATCGGGGGCGAAGGGCTGGGCGCTGGTATCCAGCGCCGTGTGGACGCCCTTGGCGTGGGCCAGGCGGAACACCTCGCGCACAAAGTCAAGCTGCAACAGCGGTTCGCCGCCGCTGATGGTCAGGCCGCCGTTCTTCTTCCAGTAGTTATGGTAGCGGTAGGCCGCCGCAAACGCCTGCTGCGGGGTCTGGGCGTGTTCCCGGGTAAAAGCCCAGGTCTCTGGATTATGGCAGTAGCGGCAGCGCATGGCGCACCCCTGCAAAAACAGGACGTAGCGCACCCCCGGCCCATCCACCAGGCCGAAGGTTTCCACCGAGTGGACATAGCCCACGGCGGGATTCTCCTGTGACATATCGTTCCCTCCTTTACGGCGCGTTTGCCGCGCTCGCGGGTCGCAGGGCGGTCTGCGCCCTGCCAAAAAGGCCCGCGGCCGCGCAGGCGGCCGCGGGTCCTTGTTCAAACGTGTGCGATCACAGCGCCTTGTGGCAGGTACGGGCGATCACGTCCATCTGCTGCTCGCGGGTCAGGTCGATGAACTTGACCGCATAGCCGGAAACACGGATCGTGAAGTTGGCGTACTCTTCCTTTTCGGGGTGCTCCATGGCGTCGATGAGCTTTTCGACGCCGAACACGTTGACGTTCAGATGGTGCGCTCCCTGGTCAAAGTAGCCGTCCATGACCTGGACCAGATTCTCCACACGCTCCTGCTCACTGTGGCCCAGCGCATCGGGGTTGATGGTCTGGGTGTTGGAGATGCCGTCCAGCGCCCAGTGGTAGGGCAGCTTGGCCACCGAGTTCAGGCTGGCCAGCAGGCCGTGGGTCTCGGCCCCATAGCTGGGGTTGGCGCCGGGAGCGAAGGGCTTGTAGGCTTCGCGACCGTCGGGCATGGCGCCGGTGGCCTTGCCGTACACCACGTTGGAGGTGATGGTCAGGATCGAGGTAGTCGCCTCGGAATTGCGGTAGGTGTGGCGGCGCTTGATCTTTTCCAGGAAGCTGCGCAGCAGTTCCACCGCGATGTCGTCGGCGCGGTCATCGTCGTTGCCGTACTTGGGGAAGTCGCCTTCCACCTTGTAATCGGTCACAAGGCCCTGCTCATTGCGGATGCACTTGACCTTGGCATACTTGATGGCGCTGAGGGAGTCCACCACATGGCTGAAGCCCGCGATGCCGGTGGCAAAGGTGCGGCGCACGTCGGTGTCGATCAGGGCCATCTCGGCGGCCTCGTAGTAGTATTTGTCGTGCATATACTGGATGAGGTTGAGGATGTTGACGTACAGGCCGGCCAGCCAGTCCATCATCACATCGTACTTTTTCATAACCTCGTCATAGTCCAGGTACTCGCTGGTGATGGGCGCGTAGGCCGGGCCCACCTGTTCGCCCAGTTTTTCGTCCACGCCGCCGTTGATGGCGTAGAGCAGGCACTTGGCCAGGTTGGCGCGGGCGCCGAAGAACTGCATCTCCTTGCCGGTCTGGGTGGCAGAAACGCAGCAGCAGATGGAATAGTCGTCGCCCCAGACCGGCTTCATCACGTCGTCGTTCTCGTACTGGACCGAAGAGGTCTTGATCGAGATGCGGGCGGCGTAATCCTTGAAGGTATCCGGCAGGGCCGAAGAATACAGCACCGTCATGTTGGGTTCCGGCGCGGGACCCATGTTTTCCAGCGTGTGCAGGAAGCGGAAGTCGGTCTTGGTGACCATGGAACGGCCGTCCATGCCGATGCCGCCCACCTCCAGCGTGGCCCACACGGGGTCGCCGCTGAACAACTGGTTGTAGCTGGGGATGCGGGCGAACTTGACCATGCGGAACTTCATGACCAGATGGTCGATCAGTTCCTGGGCCTCGCTCTCGGTCAGGATGCCGCGCTCCAGGTCACGCTGGATATAGATGTCCAGGAAGGTGGAGATGCGGCCCACGCTCATGGCAGCGCCGTTCTGGGTCTTGATGGCGGCCAGATAGCCGAAGTACAGCCACTGGACGGCCTCGCGCGCGTTGGCGGCAGGCTGGGAGATGTCATAGCCGTAAGCGGCGGCCATGGCCTTCATGCCTTTGAGCGCGTTGATCTGCAGGGCGATCTCCTCACGCTGGCGGATCACATCGTCCAGCATGGTGCCGTCGCCGCAGTTGTCAAAGTCATTCTGCTTTTCGCGGATCAGGAAGTCGATACCGTACAGCGCCACGCGGCGGTAGTCGCCCACGATACGGCCGCGGCCGTAGGTGTCGGGCAGGCCGGTGACGATGTGGCTGTGGCGGGCCCGCTTCATCTCCGGGGTATAGGCGTCGAACACAGCCTGGTTATGGGTGCGGGTGTATTGGGTGAAGATCTCGTGCAGTTTCTCGCTGGGGGTGTAGCCGTAGGTGGTGCAGGCCTGTTCGGCCATCTTGATGCCGCCGTAGGGCATGAAGGCGCGCTTGAGGGGCTTATCGGTCTGCAGGCCGACGATCTTTTCCAGATCCTTGAGTTCCGGGTCGATATAGCCGGGGCCGTAGGCCGTCAGGCCGGAAACGACCTCGGTCTCCATATCCAGCACGCCGCCCTTGGCGCGTTCCTCTTTCTGCAGACGCTGCAGCGCGCCCCACAGCTTGTCCGTGGCTTCGGTCGGGCCTGCAAGGAAACTTTCGTCCCCCGCATAGGGCGTATAGTTTTTCTGGATGAAGTCACGGGTGTTGACTTCTTCCTTCCAGATGCGGCCCTCGAAGCCTTCCCACTGTTTGAAATCTGTCATAGAAGTTCTCCTTTGTGCGTTCAGGTTTCCTATATGTGGTATCGCAGCAGTTATTATGATACCATATCTGGCTGAAAATGCAAGGGATAAACCGACTTTTTTCTGCCGCCCTCATACTATACCAAACATATAGGACATTGGCTGTTGTTCCGGCAACAGTTTACCGGGATTTTTTGCGGATTTTCCATCCCCCGGACAAGACGGTTTTGGTCACTTGCATTCTTAGGGGGGGGGTAGTTATGACTAACATCCAGAACATACGATACCACACCCCGCCCCCGTTGTCAAGGGATGCCGCACGCAAAAAGCCGGACCGCCCTAAAGGGCGGCCCGGCCGGACAACGATCACCAAAGGTTATATGTCATGATCGGGATATTGTAGGAATAGCCCTGCATCAGCAGCACGAGGAAGCACAGCCCGCTGATGATGTGCCACGCCAGCGCCGCGCCGCACACCGCAACCCGAAGGCCCAGCCGTGCGCCGCGCTGCCCGGCGCGCCAGTCGGTGCAGGCGCGCAGCCACACCGATACCGATTCCAGCAGGAACACCCAGAAGCAGATGAACGGCCCCCACCAGAGGTTGGCGTGGTACAGCCGTTCGCCGCTTTCCACCAGCAGCAGGGCTTCCGCCATGGAAACGGCGAACAGCAGCAGGCTGAAACGATAGCGGAAACTGCCCCAGGCGCGGCGGCCCAGCAGGACCCCCACCGCCCCCACGAACACCAGAGAGCGCAGCAGCCCCAGCACGGCGGCCTCGTTGAAGGGCCCCCACAGCATACGGTGCCGGTCAAAGGCCACGGTAAAGATCAGCCGGATACCGCTGTCTTCCCCGGTGAACAGGACGTTGGCCTGGATCAGACAGAGGGCGATGCTGGGCAGCACGCTGCACCCCAGTACGAACTCCTGCCACAGATTTTTGCCGCGGGTACGGAACAGGTCCGCGATGAGCAGAATGAGCAGCGCCGGGGCAAACGCAAACACAAAATTGGGCTTGAAGCTGGTGGCGATGGTCAGCAGCACCGTGTACACCGCCCAGGCGCGCAGATCCAGCTTGCCGGACAGGCCGCGCCAGACCCTGTAGAAAGCCAGCGCGGCCAGCAGGGCGAACGGCGCCAGCATGATGTAGGTCGTATTGTGGTAGACGGTGCCCATGATGGTACCCTGGTACCAGTAGCCGCCCCGTGGCATCCAGACCGCCTGCGCCAGATAGACGGCCAGGCTGCACAGCAGGCGGGCCGGGCGCGACCACCGGGGCACGGCCGGGCGCAGCCCCCAGGCAAAGATGCCCACCGCCGCCAGGTGAAAGACCGTGAGCAGCACGGCAATGCCCCAGCGTCCCCCCAGCGCGTAGGCCGGGCCGATCAGCAGCGAGGCCGTGGAGTAGATCATGCCCTTCTGGGCAAAACCCAGATGCTGGCCCAGATCGGATGTATAAGGGTCCGCGCCGCCCCCCGGCGAACAAAGCTGCTGGTAATGCAGCCAGGTCATGGCCACGGCAAACACGGCCAGCAGCAACAGGGCCGCCGCCCACAGGGCACGTTCTTTTCTGGTTTTGGTCAAAGGCGTCCTCCCCTTCCCGGCAGCTTTCCCGGAGAGGACGCTGCGGTGCAAAGTGTCCTTACTATGATACCACACTCCCCCCAAAACGCAAGTACCGCCACAGGCCGCGGGGCACAAAAACAGCGGGCCGCCTTTTGCAAGACAGCCCGCTGCCCTTTTTTCTTTTCCGAAGGACGGAAACGCGCCTTAGTACAGCTTGGCGCCCGCCGGGATGCGGCCGTCCAGCATCAGCAAGTTCAGCCCTTCCCGTCCGTCATATTCATATACCGCGCTGATCAGCATCCCCTCGGAGTCGATTCCCATCATCTTCCTCGTCGGAAGATTCGTGATCGCCACACAGGTCTTGCCGACCAGTTCTTCCGGCTCATAGTACTCATGGATGCCGCTCAAGATCGTGCGCTTCCTTCCGCTACCGTCGTCCAGCGTAAACTTCAGCAGCTTCTTGCTCTTCGGGACCGCTTCGCAGGCTTCTACCTTCACAACGCGGAAATCCGACTTGCTGAAGGTGTCGAAGTCCACAAGATCCGCAAACAGCGGCTCGATCTTCACCTTGGAGAGGTCGACGGGCGTGGTTTCCGCCGCGGGGACCGGGGCGGGGACCTCCGGGGCCTCCTCCTTCCTGTTGCCGTCCAGCGGCTTCATCGTCGGGAACAGCAGCACGTCGCGGATGGAAGCCGAGTCGGTCAGCAGCATGACCAGACGGTCCACGCCGAAGCCCAGGCCGCCCGTCGGGGGCAGGCCGTACTCCAGCGCCGTGACGTAGTCATAGTCCACCTGGGCCTTGCTGGCGGGGTCAAGCTGCTTGCGCTCGGCCACCTGGCGCTCAAAGCGGCCCTTCTGGTCGATGGGGTCGTTCAGCTCGCTGAAGGCGTTGCCGAACTCGGTCGCGTTGATGAAGTATTCAAAACGCTCGGTGAACATCGGGTTGCCCGGCTTGCGCTTGGCCAGCGGGCTGACCTCCACGGGATAGTCGTAGATGAACGTGGGCTGGATCAGGTTTTCTTCCACGAAAGCGTCGAAGAACTCCGCCACGATGGCCCCCTTGGTGGGGATCTCGGGCAGTTCCACATGATGCTCCTTGGCCAGGGCCACGGCTTCCTCGTCGGTCTGCACGGTGTCGAAGTCCACGCCGGAGTACTTCTTGACCGCTTCCACCATCGTCATGCGCTCCCAGTGGGAAAGGTCGATCTCCTTGCCCTGGTAGCTGACCTGCAGCGTGCCGCAGACCTTCTGGGCGACGGTCTTCATCATTTCCTCCACCAGGTCCATCATACCGTAGTAATCGGTGTACGCCTGGTAGAGCTCGATGGTGGTGAATTCGGGGTTGTGCTTGGGGTCCATGCCCTCGTTGCGGAAGATACGGCCGACTTCATACACGCGGTCCATGCCGCCCACGATCAGGCGCTTGAGGTAAAGTTCCGTTTCGATACGCAGCACCATATCCATATCGAGGGTATTGTGGTGCGTCAGGAAAGGCCGCGCCGCGGCGCCGATCTCGAAGGGCGTCAGGATGGGCGTTTCCACTTCCAGGAAGCCCTTGCCGTCCAGGTAGCTGCGCAGTTCGCGCAGGATGGCGCTGCGCTTGACGAAAGTCTGCTTTACGTCGGGGTTGACGATCAGGTCCACATAACGCTGGCGGTAGCGGGCTTCGCGGTCGGTCAGGCCGTGGAACTTTTCGGGCAGGGGCAGCAGGCTCTTGGCCAGCAGCGTCAGTTCGGTGACGCGCACCGAGATCTCGCCCATTTTGGTGCGGAACACTTCGCCCTTGCAGCCCACCACGTCGCCGATATCCAGCTTTTTGAAGGCGGCGTAGGCTTCATCGCCCAGCACGTCGCGCTTGAGGAAGATCTGGATATCGCCCGTCTGGTCGCGCAGATGGGCGAAGCTGGCCTTGCCCATGACGCGCTTGGACATCATGCGGCCCGCCAGTGCGACGGTCTTACCGGTCTCGGCCTCGGCGGGCAGGTCGGCAAATTCGGCTTTGAGGTCGGCCGAATAGGCGTCCTGCGGGTAACGGGTATTGACAAAGGGGTCCTGGCCGGCGGCGCGCAGATCGGCCAGTTTCTGACGGCGGACCGCCGCCTGTTGGGTCAGATCCTGTTCGGTCTGGGGCTGGTTGTGCTCCATAATGCAATCGTCCTTTCTGTTTACAGCCAAACGGGGGCAGGTACAGCCCCACCCCCGATCCTTTTTACTTCGAGCGCGAAACGGCCAGCACCTTATACACGATGATGTTGCCGTTGGGCAGGGTGACGTCCACCTCGTCACCGGGCTTGTGGCCGATCAGCGCAGAGCCCACGGGGCTTTCGTCACTGATGCGGTTCAGGTTCATATCCGCCTCGGTGGAACCGGTGATGTCGTATTCTTCGGCGTCCTCGGGATCGTCCCCTTCCGCCAAGATTTTCACACGCATCCCGATAGAAACGGTATCGCTGGACAGGTCGCTGTCATCAATGATGCGCGCGACCTTCAGCGTGGCCTCCAGATCCGCGATGCGGGCCTCGACGATGGCCTGCTCTTCCTTCGCGGCGTCATACTCGGCATTTTCGCTCAGGTCACCGTAGCCGCGCGCGACCTTGATCTTATCCGCCACTTCTTTGCGTTTGACGGTGCGCAGCTCTTCCAGATCCTGTTCCAGCTTTTGATAGCCCTCACGGGTAACGACGACTTCTTTAGCCATGCTCGATTCTCCTAACGTACACGCAGTTCTGCGATAGTAAAAGTTGTGCGGCTCGCAAAAGAGCCGCACTAATTTTTATATTATAGGGGTTTAGGCACGATTTGTCAAGCATTTTATGGGGTCTCAGCGGTCAAGCTGCAGCAGGCCCACCTTGCGGTACACTTTGCTGACCGTGCGGTTGGCGATGCGCGCGGCACGCTCGGCGCCGTTCTTGAGCACCTCGTCCACATACGTTTTATCGGCCAGGATCCGGCTGTACTCCGCCTGTACGGGGGCCAGCGCGTCGGCGGTCGCTTCGGCCACCGCCATCTTGAAGTCGCCGTAGCCCTTGCCCGCGAACTCCGCCTCGATCTCCTCCATGCTCTTGCCGGTAAAGGTGGAGTAAATGACCATCAGGTTGGACACGCCGGGCTTGGCGTCCCGGTCAAAGCGGACCTGGCCCTCCGAGTCGGTGACTGCGCGCTTGAACTTGCGCACGATGGTGTCCTTATCGTCGTTCATGAGTACGAAGGAGTTCACGTTGGTGTCGGACTTGCTCATCTTCTTGGTGGGTTCGGACAGCGACATGATCTTGGCGCCCGCCTTGGGGACGTAGCCCTCAGGCAAAGTGAAGGTATCGCCATAGACGCCGTTGAAGCGGTTGGCGATGACGCGGGCCAGCTCCAGGTGCTGGGTCTGGTCCTGCCCCACGGGGACGAGGTCGGCGTTGTAGATCAGGATGTCGGCCGCCATCAGCACCGGGTAGGTGAACAGGCCGCCGTTGACGTTGTCCGGGTGTTTGGCGCTCTTGTCCTTGAACTGGGTCATGCGGGACAGTTCCCCGAACTGGGCGTTGCAGGCCAGCACCCAGGACAGTTCACAGTGGGCGGGCACATGGCTTTGGGCAAAAAGGATGTGTTGCTGGGGGTCGATGCCCACGGCCAGCAGCAGGGCGGCCAGTTCGCGGGTGCGGCGGCGCAGTTCCGCCGGGACCTGGCGCACGGTCAGGGCGTGCAGGTCCGCGACCATATACAGGCAGTCATAATCCGGCTGCAGCAGGGCCCAGTTGCGCACCGCGCCGATATAGTTGCCCAGCGTGGGCGTGCCGGTGGGCTGGATGCCCGAAAGGATACGTTTGCGTTTTTCTTCTGCCATAATTTCCACCTTCTATAAACACAGGCTTGCGCGCCTGCTCTAATAGTATTATTCAATCACACGCCGGGCGCTTTGTCAACAAAATTTGCCGGCGCCACCCGTCCTTCCCCCAAGTCCATCCCTCATACGATAAAAAGCCCCGGCCACCCATATGCGGCGGTCAGGGCCAGTTCTTTATTTTTTTACCAGCAGTTTTAACAGTCTTATAATTTCTTCGTTCTGCGGCATAAGTATAAAGGTTTGTTCAATTTTCGCTCTTTCCATCCCCAAAGCGAGCGCTTCCTTTGAGTTGCCACTTAACAGGCTGCCAAAAGAATACAATTTGGACCCTGCCAGACTGCCCGCAATTTCTTTAGAAGAAGAAATATTCCTACGGCGTATTTCATCTAATGAGTAGCTTTCAAAATCCAATCCGAACTTTTCCAATGCCGCCTTGTCTTTAGCCGCCTGTTTTGCCTCTTTCTCGGCGGTCTTATCTTCCGAACGCTTACCAAACATTGCTTTTCCCCCTTACTTGTCGAATTCCATGACCTTTAATGTGTTATCCTCCGCAGGCACATAGGTAATCGCATGGCTGGTAGCGTCCGCATCGCGCAGCGCATAATCCCCATTTTCGTCCTCTGTAAAGCGCACATCTTTCTGAACGACGCCATTGACCGCGTATACACCAGAGTTATCATCTTTATCGCTATAAAGTATCATACAGAAGTTAAAATCGTTCTTTTCCACATAGTTAAAGTACCAGTCTGCCAGTGCTTCATCCGTTACTTCCTCAGAACTGATTTCGATAATTGAATATTCACCGATTTTATTCGTCCGTATGCCGTTCATTACATCTTTTACTTGTGCATCGTCATAAATATGCGATTCCGCCGCCCCCGGCGCACCTCCTCCACTACTTTCCGCACTGCCAAAGGCAGCGCCGAGAACTACCACGATGATCACCCAAAACCACCACTTTTTATAGAGTGGCTTTTTAGCTGAACGGGAACGCGCATTTCTTTTTTCCTTCATAATAACCATACCTCCAATATTTTGCCGTTATCTGCATTATATCAGATTGTAACACAAAAGTACAGTGAAATTATAAATCATTATTGTGTCATAGTTTTGCACGGACTATCAATACTATAATGTAGTTAAAATCAATGGAGGAAGTGCATTATGGAGAAGTTTATCGTGACCCCCAAAGAAGATAAATCTGTCACCATGACCATACGCATAGACAGGTCCCTGCAAAAAGAATATAATGACTTAGCCGCCAAGACCAATCGTTCCCGCAATGAACTCATCAGCATGGCTTTACGCTATGCGCTTGACCACATGGAACTGAAAGACGAGGAGTAAAGCATATACAATAACGCCCCTTCCACCTTATTTCTTATCTTCCCTGCCTGGATTTGCGGGGTTTCTATCTCTTCATTGCAATTCTCCACACAAATGATTTTCGGCATTCTAAAAAGGCCGTCCGGCAACATACCGGGCGGCCTTTTTTCCTTATTCTTTGGAAAGCGCATCTGACTACTGAATCTTACATCCGGCGCAATTTTATTGGAGGGGGACGCAAAATTCGCACAGATGGGCCGCCACTTTTGCGGCCGCGTACCGTTCCACCACCGGACGGGCGCGGTCCACCTGCACCCCGGCTGTCAGCGCCGGGAGTCCCTGCCAAAATTCCGCCACTGCCTGCGCGGTGTGCGCTACCGCAAACACCGCATAGCGGCCGCCGTCCACACTGCGTACCGGCAGGCCAATGGGCTCGGCCCCCGGCTCTATGACAAGCCCCACATCATACCGCTGGGCGCGGCCCGGCGTTGCGGCAGGGTCGTCCAGCGCGATGCCCAGGATCACCGTACCGGCATCCAGCCGCCCCTGCTCCCGCAGGTACGCCTTGAAGTCCTCCATGAACTGTTTGTTCTCCGCCCCATACGGCCCCGTTCTGCGCCTGTAGGCGATGCGGACGTTTTTCCATTCTTCTATGACCAAGACAGGTCCCTCCCTTACATTTCGGTTGAAGGGATGGTACACCCTATTAAAATGATTTGCAAGACTGCAATTAAAATATTTTCCGACCTCTAAAAAAGGCCGCCCGGCAGCACGCCGCGCGGCCTTTCCCTATTTCTGTTTCCGGGTGCGGAGAAGCACGGCCGCGCCCCATACGCCGCCCAGCAGCATCACTTCCAGCACGCCCAATAGGTGGATGCCGTACTGCGGCGAGGGCTGCGCCGCCAGTGCCGCCAGATGATGCGCCCCCAGGGCCCAGCACAGCACGGTGGACTGCAGGGTGAGAATCTTCATGGCGCGCAGGTCCTTCCCAAGCAGGGCGCAGAGGATGGCGGCCACCAGCTCTACGTTCCACAGGGCGATTTCCCGCTGCCAACCGGCGGCCACGCCCCAGGACGAATACAGGCCCGCCAGTTCCGGCAGGAAAGCCTGCCAGAGCAGCGCCCCGCCGCAGGCCGCTGCCATGAATCCCAGATACCACCGGAACGGCCCGGCCGGGTCCCCGGAAGGTTGCTTTTTCATTGCTGCGCTCCTTTTCAAAACATGAAATTCATTTCATATTCAGTATATGATCATTCCCAGCAAAAGTCAAGACGCAAAATGAAATTCTTTTCACATTTCTTGCCTTTTGTCCCGTGCAGGGGTATAATGGGGGCAATGAACAGGAAGGGACGGGAAGATATGGCAAACCATGAAGTGCGGGTGCCCCGGCAAAAACGGGCGCAGGCCAAAAAAGACGCCATCGTTCAGGCCAGCTATGCGCTGTTCTGTGAAAAAGGCTACTACGGGACCAACACCGCCGAGATCGCCAAACGGGCGGGCGTGTCCACCGGGATCGTCTACAGCTATTTCCAGGACAAAAAAGACATTTTGAACGAGGTGGTGCGCCTTTACCTTGCCCGCCTGCGGGAAGGCGCCCGTCCCCTGCTGGCCGCGGCGGCTTCCGGGGAAGAGCTGGCCGCCGTGACGGGGCGGTTCCTCGATCTGGTCCTGGACTCCCACCAGATGAATCGGGCCGCCCACAATGAATTTTTGGCATTGGCGCTGCGCCATGAGGACATCGGCCAGCTTTTTGCCGCGTTTGAGGATGAACTGCTGCACAGCCTTTCGGCGGCCCTGCAGGAATGGCGGGGCCTGCCCGGCGGCCAACTGACCGAAAAACTGCGCATCGGCTACGGCATCGTGGAGCAGCTTTGCCACGATGTGATGAACGGCCGGATCAACGAAAAAGACTGGCCTGCGATGAAAGCGATCGCGGTTTCGGTCATCGTCCGTCTGCTGGAAGCCCCTGCCCCCTGACAAAGCGGCATTTTCGACCGCGGCAGCCTTGCCGCCCGCCTTGTATAACGGCCTGCAAATTTTCTGCGCGCCCTGCTTGACAAGCACGCGTGTGCTTGTTATACTCTTTACAGACCGTTGGTTTGTATGGAGGTGCGAGATGGCACGGAACAAATACCCGGAGGAAACCGTAAAACTGATTTTGGATGTTGCCACCCGCCTGTTTGTGGAAAAAGGCTACGACGCAACATCCCTGCAGGACATCATCAACGAAACGCACCTTTCCAAAGGCGCGATCTACCACCATTTTTCTTCCAAGGAAGAAATTTTTGAAGCCATCTTCCACCGCATCGGGGAAGAAAACACGGCCGCGCTGGCAAAGGTGCGGGACGACCGCTCGCTGAACGGGCTGGAAAAGCTGCGGGCCATCTTCAAGGCGGCGCTGTTCAATTCGAACCAGAGTTTGATGCTGACGGTCACGCCCTGTCTGCTGGACAACCCGCGGTTTCTTGCCATGCAGATCGGTCAGCTTTACCAGATCGTTGCGCCCAAATTCATCCAGCCCATTCTGCAGCAGGGCATCGAGGACGGTTCCATCCGGGCGGAGGACCCCCGCGAACTGGCGGAGGCCATCATGGTCCTGTCCAACATATGGCTGAACCCGCTGGTCAGCGTGACCGACGAAGCCGGCATGCGCAGCCGTTGCCGGACTTTCAACGCCCTGCTGGACGGCGTCGGCATCCCCCGCCTTCTGGACGAGGAAATGATCGAGGGCTATGTGGCCTATTACAAGGCCCAGCGCACAGCCCCCGCCCCCGAAAACATCTGAAAACGAACTGCGCCCCCAAAGCGCAGTTTCTTTCACCTCATATTCAAACCGACGGTCGGTTTAATAAATAGGCAATGGAGGTACCTTATGCAGACAAAACTTTTTCGCCGTGATTTTACCCTTGTTGTGGCCGGGCAGATCATTTCGCTGTTCGGCAACGCCATCCTGCGGTTCGCCCTGCCGCTGTATCTGCTGCGGCAGACCGGCTCCGCCGCGTTGTTCGGCACGGTGACCGCCTGTTCCTTTGCGCCGATGGTCCTTCTTTCGATGGCGGGCGGTGTACTGGCCGACCGCGTGAACAAGCGCAACATTATGGTGGGGCTGGATTTTTCCACCGCGGCCATCATCCTGCTGTTCTATTTCGCGCTGGGCAAACTCCCGACGGTCCCGCTTTTTATCGCTGTGCTGATGCTGCTGTACGGCATTTCCGGCACCTACCAGCCCGCCGTGCAGGCCAGCGTTCCCCTTCTGGTGCCCCCAGACAGACTGATGGCCGGGAACGCGGTCATCAATCAGGTCAACACCCTTTCCGGCCTGCTGGGGCCGGTCATCGGCGGCGTGATGTTCAGCCTTTGGGGCATTGACCCGATCCTGCTTTTGAGCGCGGCGTGCTTTGCGCTTTCCGCCGTCATGGAACTTTTTATCCGCATCCCGCACCAAAAGCGCCCGCGGGACGCCGGTGTGTTCCGCACCGTCGCCATGGACCTGAAAGAAAGCTACCGGTTCGTCAAGACCGAAAAGCCGGTCTTTTTCTCGGTGGTATGGCTGGTCTCCCTTTTCAATCTGGTTTTAAGCGCAGTGATGATCGTGGGGACGCCCATCCTTATCACACAGGTGCTGGGCCTGTCCGATACGCTGTACGGCTTCACCCAGGGCGCGCTGGCGCTGGGCGGGCTGTGCGGCGGTATTCTGGCCGCGCTCGTATCGCAAAAGCTGAAGATCCAAAATTCCTATCTGCTTCTGCTCGTATGTGCGGCCGCGGTGGCGGTGATGGGGCTTGTCCTTTTTCTAAATCTGCCCGTCCTGCTGTGTTACGGGGCCGTGACCCTGATGAGTTTTGCCGCCATGGGCGCTTCCACGCTTTTTATGGTGCAGATCTACACACTGGTGCAGACGCAGACCCCGCCCCTGCTGGTGGGCAAGATCATGGCGGCGCTGATCGCCCTTGCCATGTGCGGGCAGCCGGTGGGGCAGGCGGTCTATGGCGTGCTGTTCGATGTTTTTTCGGCGCACACCTGGGCGGTGCTGATCGGGGCCGCAGCCGCCGCGTTTGCAATCGCCCTGTATTCCCAAAAAGTATTTGCCCGGCTGGCGGACGGCCGCTGACCCCCGCCGCCCAAAACCACAGGAAGGCATTGTTCCGGGCCGTTTGTTCCCCGTCATGACCACCCCTAAGAGGGGTGGCATGACGAGCGGCCTATAAGGCCGAGATA
>SAMEA3387510__coassemble_1631_pt1 | contig 23570 bp, 19 predicted proteins | sample SAMEA3387510__metabat2_high_PE_001 | metagenome-assembled genome bin SAMEA3387510 (sample SAMEA3387510) | Felis catus | biome: Faeces | place: United Kingdom | collected 2012
CGCTGTCGGGCAGGTCCTTGCGGGCGCGGGGCTTGTTGGTGGGGATGCTGACGATCTGCAGGCCGTAGATCTCGCTGAACTCGTCCGCTTCGGTGGAAGCCGTACCGGTCATACCGGCCAGCTTGTCGTACATGCGGAAGTAGTTCTGGAAGGTGATGGTCGCCAGGGTCTTGCTCTCGGCGGCGACGTTCACGCCTTCCTTGGCTTCGATGGCCTGGTGCAGGCCGTCGTTGAAGCGGCGGCCGTACATCAGGCGGCCGGTGAACTCGTCAACGATGATGACCTCGCCGTCTTTGACGATGTAGTCGGTGTCGCGGTGCATGACGCCGCGGGCCTTGATGGCACCGTCGATGTAGTGGCGCAGGGCCATGTTGTCGGCGTCGGCCAGGTTTTCGACGTTAAAGTAGGCTTCCGCCTTCTGCACGCCGGACTCGGTCAGGGTGGCGGTCTTGCGCTTTTCGTCCACCACGTAGTCGCCGTCCACCTGTTCCTCGGCGGTCACTTTGTCATCCAGTTCCACGATGACGCTCTTTTTCAGCGTCTTGGCAAAGTCGTCCGCGCGCTTGTACATCACGCTGGAATCCTCGCCCTTGCCGCTGATGATCAGCGGGGTACGCGCTTCGTCGATGAGGATGGAGTCCACCTCGTCCACGATGGCGTAGGCATGGCCGCGCTGCACCATGTTCTGCTTGTAGACCACCATGTTGTCGCGCAGGTAGTCAAAGCCGAACTCGTTGTTGGTGCCGTAGGTGACGTCGGCCTCATAGGCTTTTTTGCGCTCGGCGGATTCGACGCTGTGTACCACCAGGCCCACGGTCAGGCCCAGGAAGCGGTAGACTTTGCCCATCCACTCGCTGTCGCGGCGGGCCAGGTAGTCGTTGACGGTGACTACATGCACGCCGCGGCCGGACAGCGCGTTCAGATATACCGGCATGGTGGCCACCAGCGTCTTGCCTTCACCGGTCTGCATCTCCGCGATGCAGGCGCGGTGCAGCACGATGCCGCCGATGATCTGGACCGGGTAGGGTTTCAGGCCCAGCACGCGCCAGTCCGCTTCCCGGCAGACGGCGAAGGCTTCCGGCAGCAGGTCGTCCAGCGTTTCGCCCTTGGCGAGCCGGTCCTTGAACTCGGTGGTCTTGGCCTGCAACTGTTCGTCGGTCAGCTTCTGCATCTCCGGCTCCAGCGCCAGCACCTTGTCCGCCAGCGGGCGGATGCGCTTCAATTCCTTATCAGAAAAGGTTCCGAACAATTTTTCAAAAAATGACATAGGAAAACTCCGTATTCTCCGCTGCATTCAGCCACGGCATCTTGGTTTACACACTCTACTATAATACACCCGCACAGGGGATGCTGTCAAACCTGTGCGGGTGTTTTTCAAAATTATTTTGATTATTTTGCCTATTCGGCCGGGACGGCGTGGCGCGTGGGCCTGCTCAGCAGCGCCAGCATCACAAAGATGCAGCAAAAGCCCAGGGCGTCCCACAGGGTAAAGGGGGACCCCAGCACCAGCGTGCTGAGGATGGCGGCCGTGACCGGCTCGGCAAAGCTGTACAGGCTGGCGCGCTGCGGGCCGATCAGCACCACGCCGGACATATACAGGCTGAAAGCCAGCACGTTGCCCACCACGACCACCACGGCGATGCCCAGCAGCCCCATGGCGCTGGGGCGGTAGCCCATGTTCCAGGGGCGGAACAGCAGGCTGAACGCCACCCCGCCCAGCAGAAAGGCCCAGCCCTGCAGCATGGGGGTGGGGTACTGCGCCTGCAGGCGCTTGGGCCACATGGTGTAGATCACTACGGTACCGGCGCAGATCACGCCGGTGAACAGCGCAAGGGGACGGATGGCAAGGCTGGTCAGGCTGCCGTGGGTAGTCAGCAGAAAAACGCCCGCCAGCGCCAGCAGGATGCTGCACAGTTCAAACGGTCGGGGCGCACGGTGCTGCCGCAGGCAGAGCACCAGCAGAATCAGCATGGGGGAAAGGTTTTGCAGGATCGTGGCGATGCCTGCGGTGGATAGCTGGATCGTCAGGAAGTACAAAAACTGGCAGCAGCTCACGCCCGCCAGCCCGTAGATCAGCAGGTCGATGGCGTTGCGGGGGTCGGCCTTGAAATTCCACGGGGCGAAGAGCTGGCGGCGGTCCTTGAAAAAGTAGTAGCCGCACAGCAGCAGCCCCGCCAGCAGCAGGCGGATGGGCACCAGCCAGGCGGAGTCCATCTGTTCGCGGGTGAACAGGTACTGCCCCATACAGCCGGAGATCCCCCAGCAGGCCGCGCCGCCCATCGTCAGGCAGGCGCCTTTTACACGGTCAGGCATCGTTTTTCTCATCCTCCAGGATCATTTGTACGGCTTGCCGCAGACCGGCGGCCACGGGGGCCCCGGCGCGGCGCAGCACTTCCGGCGGCTGGTGGCCGCCGCTTTGCAGCACGCAGCGCACGCCCAGCGCCCGCGCCACCTCACAGTCGTGGGTCGTGTCCCCGATCATGACGGCGCGGCGCGGGTCAAAGCCCGCCCGCTGCAAATATTGCAGGCCCAGTTCCACCTTGCTTTTGGCATAGATGTCGCCCAGGCCCAGCAGTTCGTCAAAGTACCCGTCCACGCCCCGCTGTTCTGCCTGGGTGCGCAGCGTGCCAACGGGACTGGCGGAAAGGATCACCTGCCGCAGCCCGGCGGCTGCAAAGGCGTCCAGCGCCTCCCGCGCGCCATCCAGCAGCGGGCAGGCGGCGCTGGCGGGGATGTAATCGTCCATGAAGCAGCGGGCCAGTTTGTCAAAACTGTGGCGGGAAAAATCAAACCCGGCGCGGGCGTAATAGTCCTGCACCGGGAAACCAAAAATCGCCCGGTACTGTTCGCGGGTGTACCGCTGCGGGTAGCCGAACCGCGCCAGCAGACGGTTGAGCGCGTCCACGCACAGTTCGACATCGTCCAGCAGGGTACCGTTCCAGTCCCACAAAATCAGTTCCGGGCGCATAGGATTACCTCGTTATCGCTTACTTTTGGGTGAAGATCCGCCGAAGCGCGGCGTTGGATTCGATCAGCCGGACCAGTGCCACACCCAGCACCGTGCAGCTGATGATCTCCCCGATGCCCACGCTGATGCCGTTGGTCAGGCACAGCAGCCAGACCGGGGCGCTCATGGCGGTAAAGTCGGTGAAGAATACCGTGATCTCGATGCCCACGATGACGGCGTTAAAAAGCACCGGCGGCAGCGAAGCCGGGATCGCCAGCCCCTTGATGCGCACATTGCGCAGCCGGTAGGTGACCAGACAGGCCAGCAGGGTCGCCAGCGTGCCGAAGATCACGTCCAGGATCGTGGAACCGAACAGGTTGGCCAGGAAGCAGCCCAGCGTCACGCCCACGATGTACTCCGCCCCAAAGACGGGCAGCAGGCAGAGGGCTTCGGCCACGCGCACCTGCACGGCGCCGTAGCTGAAAGGCGCCAGCACCAGGCACAGCACCACATAGACGGCCGCGATCGCGGCGCAGCGCACCAGCCCCTGCACGGGGGCGCGCCCGCTGCCCTGCGGGAGCAGGCGCAGCGCCACAAAAGCGACGGCGACGGCCGCCAGGGCCGCAACGAACACAGTAACAGAAAACATACAATACTCCGGCGGGATAGATTTTGACCGCGCGCGGGACCGCCAGCCCCACGCCGGTTTGTCGCCGTGCCGGGCACGGCGGAGCCTAAAATCCTAAGTTGCTCAACAAGGGGCTATTATAACAAAGGAAGCGTATCTTTGCAAGGGGGCGGGGTTGACTTTCTGCTCCAAAGCGTTTATAATAGCAACGTCCCTTGCCGGTGTGTTGGAATTGGCAGACGAGACGGACTCAAAATCTACTGCGTGGAATATTGGATGCCATTGCAAAAACCTTGGCAAATCGGGACTTTCAAAACTTTGCAAGTGCATTTGGTTTTAATATCCCTCCTGCACATCCCTTCGAAATTGGGATTATACGGGATAGGGAATTAAAATAGAAATGCCGGTGTGGCGGAATAGGCAGACGCACGTGACTCAAAATCACGCGGAGAAATCCGTGCCGGTTCAAGTCCGGCCACCGGCACCAGTCCTTTGCCCTAAACTCTTGGAGTTTAGGGCTTTTTTATTGCCCAACAATTTGCACGCTGGCGTTTTCTGGGTAAAATTCAAGGATCGCATTTGCCGACGAGACTTTGCTGTTGTAATCAAGATGAGTGTAAATATTTGATGTCGTTCCGATGTCGCTATGTCCCAGCCACTCTTGAATTTCTTTCAAGCTGACACCGTTGGCATAAAGAAGGCTGGCACAGCTATGGCGGAGATCATGGAAGCGGATTTTTTTCAGTCCGTGGTTTTTCAGTACAATCTCGAAATGCTGCGTGATGAAGTTTGGCTTGATAAGTTCGCCTACTGCATTTACATAGATGTAATCCAAATATTTTTTGCAGTAGGCTGCACCGCATACTTTTTGATTGAGCAGCTGCTCTTGCTTTAAGCGCCGCAGCAGTTCTTCAAAGGGGCGAACCAAAGGCAAGGTCCGATAACTGGACTTTGTTTTCGCTCGATCTTTTTGTATGGTGATGTTTTTGCCATCCAGATTGACTTGTGTAACTACGTGCTTAATTCGGATTGTCTTTTTTTCAAAATCAATGGCATCCCACTTTAGCCCAACGGCCTCGCTTCGCCTCAGACCGTAAAAAGCAGCAAGGATAACACCTAGCTCAAGGGGGTCACCTTTTACGGCTTTGAATAGCGTTTCAAGTTCTTGGTCGTTGTAAATCGTTGCAACATATTTTTTCTTTCGGGGTCTTTCCACACGGTCGGCAGGGTTTGATTTGATAAGTCCGATTTGAAAGGCATATTGCAGACATTTGCGGATATTGGCATGGCGATGGATGACGGTATTGGCCGTGAGTCCTCTATTGAGTTCAAACTGGTAGTAATCCTGGATGTGTTTTGGGTGTCTCTCCAGTTCCTGCAGGGTAAGCATTTTATCTCTGAAATAGGGGACGATGCTTCTCTTAATGGCATTGGAATAGGACGAATAAGTTGTTAATTCAACACAGCTTTTCATCATTTCCAGCCATTCCAATAAAAAATCCGTAAAAAGGATCGGTACTTCATCGGCACAAGGATTGACCTGTAGCGCACAGTTTTCTTCAATCCATTGCAGCTCTACCGCATACTGGAACACTGCGACAATGATTTCATGATACAGGAGTAGGTCGTTTGTTGCCGCGCCGTTCTGTTGATTTTCAGAATGGAAAAAGGCTTCAAGTTCTTTCGTCGTTAGCTTTAACAAACATACCGGGTGCTTTTGAAAATAGGGAATAATGGTTTTCTTTATTTCATAGGCATATTCGGCATAGGTATTGCTATCCAATGTGGAAGCACGGTCTTTTAACCACTTCACCAAAAAGTCTGAAAAAAGCATATCGGCGTTTTCCATCTGATTCTCAGGGGCAAATTCTTTGCGTGTTTTTAGCAACAACGCTTCTGCTCGTTTCTTATTTCCCTTGATAAGCAGTCCGGTACTGATGGACTTTCCCCTTCGCTTACCATCCTTGCCCTTCCAGCTTAGAATCATTTGATAGTATCCGTTTTGTTCTCTCAGGTGTCCTGCTACCATTTTTACCTCCTTCTGTAGTAGCTGTATTCACCCGCTGTTGACACTCATATCTTAGCATCCGATGAAGGATAATCACAAGGATAAGGACTAACTTTGTCCAATCACATTCAAATAGTTGAAAATATACAATTTAGGGATTTTGTAAATTCGGCCCACCCTGAAATGCTTGATATGGTTCTTTTGCAGCAGATGGTAAGCAGACTTCTCACTGATCCCTAACATTTGGCTCATTTGACTGACATTCACCACGTCGGGATACTCTTTGAAAATCAGTGCATAAACATCTTTTTGTGATAATGACACACTCATATTGAAGACCTCCTCGGTTGGAGAATGTCATAACAGAAATAGCCGCACCAATGATGCCTTGCCTTGCGCATTCGCATAAGTCCATTGGTGCGGCTATATATTTTGTTTTCTATATTAACGTCATATTTGCCACGCGCCCCTGACGATGGGGACAGAACAGGCCGCCGCTGGCGCGGCCGTCATAACTCCGTAGCGTCGTTCGTAGCGTGCGCCACAGGGTTCCCCTCAAGTCTTGGAGGGGCTGTGAAGAAGTATCATTATCCACCCGCGCGATCATCGCGCACTGTATGCCACAACTGTGCCTGAGAATACGGTGGGCGCTCCGCTGGCAACCTTTTTCACCTCCTGGTTACTAGCATCATGGCGTCGTTTCTCGTTCGCTCCCGCGTGGGATATGTACCTGTTCTGCCGTGTATTCAGTTGCCAAAGATCAGCGAAAGAAAAACCTTTCTTAACAACCATGACAAAAACAGACGGTTTGTCCCCTCTATAAATGCAGACTTGTGAAATAATCACACAATAAGGCGGTGACTTCAACCGGCTGCTTTTTCGGCTATACGGCATTCATTTTATTTGCCCGCGTCCAACAGTTGCGCCAGTTTCTTCAACCCACACTGAATGCTGTCCCACACACGGCGCCGGTCGACGCCCTCAATTTGGGCAATCTCGGCCACAGACATATCCAGATAGAACCGGGCATAAATGCGCCGGGCCTGGATAGTGGGCAGCTGCGTCAGTGCGGTGTGCAGCCTTTTCCGCATTTCATCCTGCTCCAGAATTTCTCCTGGAGTGGGTGGCTGAGCGAGAACATCATTTTCGATGCCGTCCTCCCGGTCTAACGAGTAATGAGCCTTGTGCCGGAATTTTCGACGTTCGTGGGCGGCCTCCGCCCGCTGGCTTGCCCGGAACACCGACCACACTTCGTCGGATACTTCTACAAAGGTATTCTCTCCGTCAGAGAGGGGATGGGTATAATATTTTTCAAGGTCAATAGTTTTCATGGACTGTACCTCCGTCTGGTTTTGTCGTTGGAAAAGACAAAAATCAGAACGGCGGCCCGCGGATGCGAACATATAGGAAACGGGCAAAAAGGCGATATAATATAAAAAGAGCGCCCGCCGCATACTGGATACGGCGGACGCGAGGGGGTTATTGAAGATCACGTAGTTGCTTACTTTTTGTCCTGCGGCTGAGGCGGCAGGGGCTTCTCAGGCCGGTGGGGCTGGTAAGTACCCCAGGGAGTGTCTGGCGGCCAGCCATAGAGTTCCCGGCGAACGATTGCTTGCGCGGCCTTATGGATCATACTTTGTGCAAACGGTTCTTTTGTTTTCATGACAGTTCCCTCCTAAATAGTCAAATGCTTACAAAGCGCATTACTGTGCGCCAAGCCCAAAATTTGTCAATACAAGCATGACGGCAACTACCAACAGTGAGACCGCCATACAACTTGCCAGCGGCGTACAGATGTACAGCATCAGGCAACTAATAAGGATAACGCAGGCAAGGCGAAGGCAGATTCTTGGACGAATGGCGGCGATTTCATTGGCTTCCAGATGGAGCGAAGCGTTGTTTGCGGGTGCCAGTACAAAGATGCACAGGGCCGCAGCAAACAAAACAGCGCCTATGAGAAGCGGCGAATGAATATTTTTTGCCAGGGTCAGTGCCGCGAACATGGTGCCAAGCGAGGTCAGCAGGCAGCTGTGCGGTGTTTTCGCGTGGTAACCGCCGGTCCGTGTTCGCAGAAAACGAAAGGTATATAAGTAAAGGAAAGAGCCGACCCAACCAGCGAGAATGGCTCCGACAGGGATGAGCAGAAGGAAGGTAAGGGACCCTATCATCCGGCGGGTAAGGCCGTATTGAAACCATTCGGCTTGGGCGGGTTCAATGTAATGCTTTTGCAGAAAAAAGCGTATCACGCTTTTTGCCAAAGTCTCCATTGGGATCATCTCCTGATGCAGCTATTTTATCAATTCTGGAAGAAAATCGCCAAGAAAACGGCACGAATGCAAAAAATACAGCACGAACGCAAAAATCAATGTAAGATTTCCTGAATCAGCCGTGCGATAAGGGCAGCTTGCTCGGGAGTCGGCTTTGTTTGCTGTGTATCGTTGGAGGCGGATGCGTTCTGCTGGCGGAAAGACTGGACCAGCTCCAGCAACAATTGGATCTGTGTTTCATTCAGCCCTTTCAACGGCAGGGTCCGGCTGGTTTCGCCGCTCGTCAAAAAGTCCAATGAAACGCCCAACACTTCGGCAAGCGCCGCGGCTTCTGCCAGCCGTGGCACAGAATGATCGCCTTCATATTTGCCAAGGGCTGAATCCGATAAGTGCAGGTCAGGGTCAAGGGCTTTGGCTCGGTCGACCAGGGCCTGCTGCGTCAGGTTTTTCGCTTTCCGCAGTTGTAACAGGCGCGCGCCAAATTCATATACCATATGGCTTCCCCTCCTTATGCACTTCTATAGTGTACAATTTGGAAGGTAACGATTTGTGGTATATTCTTGTAATAATTCCATGTTTGTGGTATAAGTAAGAAAATATACTGCTCAATATTGACAAATCGCGGAGGATTCACTATTTTGAAAACACAGAGACATCTTACTGCCGGGAAGTATGCCACCATAGGGGGAAGTATGGTACACATTTTGATCTGCGATGATGACGCCGTTTTCGCACAGGACATGGCGAAAAAGATACGGGCCTTACCGGCCTATTCGCCCAAGTCGATGAATGTGCAGTGCCTGACGGATGTAAACGCCATGAGCGCCGGGGCACTGACAAAATTCGATATTCTTTTTCTGGATATTGATTTGGGAAACAAAAACGGCATTGAACTGGCCCGGATCATGCGGGAACATAATGCTGAGGCGGTCCTGATTTTGGTGACCAATTTCAGCGAGTATGCCCCGGAAGGTTACGAAGTGGATGCCTTCCGCTATTTGCCCAAAGCAGAACTGGACCGAAAGTTGCCTGGCTATTTTTCAGATGCGCTTGTCGTATGCCGCACCCGGCAACGAAAAGTCGAGATCTTTTGCGAGGGCGAGAGTATGCCGGTTCCCGTACAGACAATTGCCTATGTGGAAAGCAAAGGGCACGAACAACTCCTGCATTTGGTCGGCTGGTCGAGAGAAGAACTATATACGCGGCTGACAATGGCCCAACTGGAAGAACTTCTGTTTCCGCAGGGATTTTTGCGCATCCATAAACAGTTTCTGGTCAATATGGCATATCTGCAATCGCTGCAAAGCACCGGCGCTGTTTTGACTACGGGAAAAAGTTTGAAGGCAAGCGCCCGTAATTACCGCGAAAATCAGCAAAAATTTGTCGACTGGAAGACGCAACAGATATGGTAGAACTTTGGGGGAATATACTCAGTCTGGTTGGTAATATAGTTTCTTTAGGAGTTCAGATAGTCCTGTGTGATTCTTTCTTTCCCCGTAAAAATCGAGGGAATCTCCACTGGCTTATTGTCGCTGTAGGATTTTTGGTTGGTTCTGTATTTTCAATATTTGTTGGTAGTGGCCATGGATATACACTCAAAATGCTGTTTGAGGTGGCACTATATTATGTTTTATGTATCACCCTATACCAAAGCCGTTGGGACCGTTGCTTGTTTGTTATAGTAACGACCTATGCAGTCTTGTATTCTGCCTCCTATTGGACAAATAGCATCTGTATGTTGCTTTTACACTTGACACACGAGGAATACATCTGGAATATACCGCTTTATTCAGCGGTGCTCATCTTTCGAGCACTTGCGTTTTTTACCCTTGCACTGGTGATTCGAAAATACCACCCGCCGTTATCCGTTGGCAAACAGGCCCGCGCCTGGGTACCGTTGTCCGTTGTTTTTCCGCTGAGTACGCTGCTTATTATTTGGCAGATTTACACATTTCCAAATGAACAGGAAATATGGCAGATTTGCCTGCTGATCCTCGACGTGGTGGATGTGGTGGCCCTTCTTCTGCTCGATCACCTGGAGCAGAGCGCCGTAAACCGGGAAAAGCTGGTGGCCGCTGCGGAACGTGCCCACGTGCAGGACGAAAATATACAGGCTTTGAGTCAAGCATACGCCGGGCAGCGGAAAATGACCCATGATTACCGTGCACAGCTTTCCACGCTGTCGGGACTTCTGGAACAGGGAAATCTGGAAGAAGCAAAGGCGTTTTTATCGGAAATGAAAGACCGGCAGAGCGAACGCATCTTGCTGATCAACACGCATAACGCCGCCATTGATGCTGTTCTAAACCAGAAAGGCTATGCGGGGCAGAAAAAGAAAATCGACATGCGGTTTCGCGTGAACGATCTTTCGGCGCTGAAACTGCCGCGCGTAGATGTCACCATCGTACTTGCCAATTTGCTCGACAACGCTATGGAAGCCTGTTGCCAGATGCCGGAACCCGAACGCTGGGTCAGCGTCCAGATCCTGTATGGGCAAGGGCTGTTGTCCATTTCCATCATCAATCCGAGCCACCCGGTCCAGATCACAGGCGGGCAGATTGCCACGACCAAGCCGGAACCGCTGCTGCACGGCTACGGTTTGCGCAACATAGAGGACATTCTGGACAAATATCACGCTGAATACACCTTCTCATTCAAGGATGGCCGGTTTATTTTTACTGCTGACTGGCCGGATATAGATAATTAAAACCGTCACTCTCCCAGCTGTGGATTCATCATCCGCAGCTGGGAGTTTTTGCATTCGTGCTATATTTTTTGCTTTTGTGACGTTTTTGTGGAAATTTTGTGTACAATATGCTATAGTACGCATACAGGGAAGGGTCAGCGAACCTGGGAACTGACCACGGCTTGTAATTGTCATCATCGGCGCGCAGGTGATGGCATCCGCTCCGAAACCAACCCACATCACAAAATCTCATGAAAAGGAGGATTTACGTGATGAAAGCTCTGAACAAAAAGATTTTGACCACCTGTTTGGCCCTGATGATGGCTGTCGCTATGGCTGTGCCGGCATTCGCTGCCCCCGGGGGAATAATGACTGACGATGATATCATACCGCGAGACACTGCCCACGGTCATTATTTCCATAATGGCCTTTATTATCTAAATCAATGGGGAAGCAATCCTGTGTCCGGAACAAGAGTAACAACTTGGAAACAGACCGGAGACATTACCCAAGCATGGGATGTGGCGTACACAACTTCTGGCCATTGGGTCGTTACAACTAACCAGCGTCGTGATTTGGCATTAAACATCTACCGCTCAGGTTCTCAGCCTGAAGTAAATGTAATCGCCTTCATTGGGAACACGTATAATGACTGTGCATTAAGGGTCGAAACACTGATTCTCGCCAATCAATCGGGTACCTACCAAGGGTATGGCGTCACGATAACAAATGAGCACACGAACCCTTCTGATACCTTTGGTCGAATTTGCCGTTGGACTGGCAATCCTACCAGTTGGGAACACAACTCGTAATATATTTCGCCAGCCGCAGCCAGATAGTTTGATGACTGCGGCTGGCTGCTTTTTTATGGAATATTCCTTTGAGTTGGATGAAAGATTGTTAGGTGGGTCGGATTTTCTCTAAGGAGTGATTATAACTATGCTGAATAGATTTTGCAGGACATTAGCGGCATGTCTCTGTGTTGCCATTTTCCTTTCTTCATGTGGACAAAACGCTAAGAATCAAAGCGAAACCCAGAATTCTGATTACGAGGCTTCTTCATATGACGCCCCCAGTATTTCGGATGATGATAAGCCGGACTCGTATATGGAAGTTATATCTTCCCAAAATGGAATAATTGCATCGGGTATGATAGGGAACGATCAAGGGTGCTATGAAGTATTTTACCGACCAACTGGAGATGGAAATATTATCTACACGGATTATGCCACTAAGAACCGAATTTACTTATCCAATCAAATAACTGGCACTCATACTGACAGTACGGATACCAGCTGGTTACCAAGTACTGTAGGCGGATGCTACTTTGCACTAACCAATGAAAATCTAATCTTGTTCAAATTGAATACACCCGCATTTCCGAACGATAGTTCTGAAGACGCGAAGGGGTATATAGCTCGTTATGATCTTAATGGTTCTAACCGCCAAGTTTTGACACAATTAGCATCGAACGAGACAATTGCTGACGGATGCATCGTTTCTGATTCAAAAAATATATACTATCTCGAATATTTTATAAACGAAGACGGCAGCACTACTCCGATGATATTGACAAGTCTGAATATTAGTACTGGCGAGCGAGAGGAAGTTTGTCAACTATCACAAGACTCGCGACATTTTATCGTAGGAACGTACAAAGACAAAATCATACTAAAAAGCATTTTAAACCCTGTGAATTTTACTGATATTTCATCTGCCGCTGATGTAGTTAACGCTTACAAGCAACAGATTCACGAAGTTAGTTTGCTTTCTCAAGACGGTCAACAACAAACTATTTGTAAATGGAAACAAGATGAACGTAGCGAAACTTTCGATAACGGTACTATGTACTATTGGGACAATCAAAGGCAGGGCATTTATCAATGGGACTTCGAAAACAATTCTGAAAAGTGTATATACTCTGGTGCTGTTAAAGGATCGAATGGAGTAACCTATACAGATTTGACATTACTTTCTGATACATATGATAACCACATCCTAGTAACAGCTCCAAATCCCAATAATACCAATGATAGCATTCGTATGGCATATGATTTGCAAACAAATAAATTTAATGAACTAACGCTATCAGCTAACGAAAGAGACGTAGAAATCTTGGCCGAGGGAGCCCAAGTTTTTCTTGTGCAAATAGGTCTAAAAGAATATCCGGTAACGGACTACGCACCTAACGGTCAAGAAATCATAACAGATATGATTCTCCCAGATATTCGCTTAATGGAAAAATCTGATTATTGGAACAATCTTCCCAACTATATTCCTATTGAAGAAAATGTATATAAGTAAACTTATTCGAATCGGGCTCTCTCTATGAACAACGATATAAATTATGCTTCTCTAATTTATCAGTTATAATTAGAAAAGAGGGTGTTATCCACAGATGTCCCCAAACCTCCGCCCCCGCATTATTTTGGATAGCCTACAAAAAACCTATTCAACTTCTATATCAAAACCCTCTGATAAGCCTAAAAAGGCCCTATCTAGCATCTCCCTCACCCTTGGTCCAGGCCTGTATGGCCTTTTAGGCCCCAACGGCGCAGGCAAAAGCACCCTCATCAACATCATCACCGGCACACTGGCTGCGGATTCGGGCGAGGTGCTCTGGTGCGGCACCCCAGCGAGAGGCATCGCCTTCCGCCGCATTCTCGGCTATATGCCCCAGCAACAAGGGCTGTATGACAGCTACACCGGCCGCCGCTTTTTGGCGTATATGGCCGCGCTCAAAGAGTTACCGCGCAAGGCCGTCCCGGCCGAGGTCGACCGGGTGGCCGCGGCGGTCAACCTTTCGACCGAGCTGGACAAGCGCCTGTCCGCCTACTCTGGCGGTATGAAGCAACGGTTGCTGCTGGCATCTGCCCTGCTGGGCGATCCCAAGCTGCTGATTCTGGACGAGCCTACTGCCGGTCTTGATCCCAAAGAGCGTGTCCGCCTGCGTGAACTGCTGGCCGAGATGGCTGCCGACCGCATCATCCTGGTCGCCACCCACGTGGTATCGGACGTGGAGACCGTTGCCACCGAGGTGATCCTGCTGCGCGCCGGAAAGATCGTGGACGCTGCCCCGGTGCCGGAACTCATCGAAAAATACGCCCCCGGCCAGGGTTTGGAAGAAGTGTACCTCGCAGTATTTGGGGAGGGGGACAGGAAATGAGCCTACTCACCGCTGAACTGCGCAAGGTATGGGGCAACCGTGTGTTCCCTATGCTGCTGGCCGTGTTAGTGGCCGCCAACCTGCTATTACTCTGGATGGGCACTCGTCCCACCGCCAACCAGCCCCCCGCCGCGTCCTACCGCGCCGTGGGGGCTGATTTGGCTGCCTTGGGGTCAGACATGACCGCCAAGGGCGACTTTTTGCACAGCAAACTGAACGAGACCGAATCTTTGTTGCGATTGGAAAACTATTTCCGGGATTTAGCGTATGGCAATAGCGTCATTTTGCAAAATTACCGGGAGGAAAACGCTGATTTGTTCGACCAGTATGAGCAGATGTACCGCGACAAGAGCTACACCCTCTACACTGACAGCTTGACCATGGAATACCGCCTGTTTACCCAACTGGTCAACGAGTATGACACGGTGGCCGGGTACACCGATTTTCTGGACAGCGTACAGACCAAAGCAAATCAACTGGCGGGCATCTCCATTTTCCAAAACGACGAAACCGGGTACGACCTAAAAAACATTGAAGTTACGGCGGCCGTGTATGCCGGTTTGGGCGAAACGGCCATTGATTATTACCCGCAAAAGGGGCTGTATACTGCGATTTCCTACGCTTTCACCGATTTGATTTTGCTGGCGTCGATGCTGGTGTTGGCGCTTCTGCTTGTGCGGCAGGAGCGAGACAGTGGGCTTTTATCGTTGGTGCGATCCCTGCCCGGTGGGCGGCTGCAAACGGCGCTGGCCAAACTGGGGGCGTTTGCGTTGTCGCTGCTGGCCGTGCTGGCGCTGCTGTACGGCGTCAACCTTGCCTACTGCGCCGCGACGTTTGGCCTTGGCCCGCTGACCCGCACAATCCAGAGCGTGCCCGCCCTCATGCGCTGCACGATGCAAATCACAGTTGGGGAATATCTGCTCCGCTTTTTGCTTGCCAAGTGGGTCGGGGCATTTGTAATGGGGTTGTGGGTCATGCTGGCGGCGCTGGCCGCCCGTCGTGCAGCTGCCGGATGGGCCGCCGCCCTGGTCGGGCCGCTGGTGATGTTCGGCATCCGAGCTGCGATCCCGGCCACCAGCCGATTGAATGTGATTAAATACGCCAATTTAGCCAGCCTTCTGCAAACCAACGAACTTTTGGGCAATTACCGAAATCTCTACTGGTTCGGTTCGCCGGTCGGCCTGCCGCTCGTCGAGTGGACGGCGGCGGTGCTTTACGGCGGGGCGCTGGGGTTTGGTTTCTGCTGGGTGTTTGCCCGCGCGCAACTGCTGCCTGCCGCCAAGCGCGGCTTTCTGCTGGGACTACGGCACAAGACACACGCGACTTCTATTTATAAGGAAGAAACTCGCAAGCTGTTCCTGCTCAACGGCGCGGCGGTCGTTCTTGTGGCTTTCATCGGGTTCGGCATCTACCAGGGCGTAACTGCTGAAAGCTACATCGGCGCGGATGAAATCTACTACGCCTATTACATGAACCATATTTCGGGGCCGTTCACCCAGGAAAGCTATGATTGGCTGGTGGAGCAGGGCGAAGAATTTGCCCCAATGCTCGAAGCACAGCGCCAGGTGGCAGCGGGAACTTTGAGCAGTGATGCGCTGCTGGCGTTCAGCGCTTTGCAGCAAAAGTACAATGTATATACGCAGATCATCAACCAGAATATCAACTACTATCTGAAGGAACACCCCGGCGCGTGGCTCGTCTACGAGAGCGGCTACAAAGAACTATTCGGCTTCACCGGCGATGCCGATGTACAGGATACGCTGCTGGCCGGACTGGCCTGTGCGCTCTGCTTTTCGGGACTGTTTGCCATGGAACGCCGCGGCGGTATGGAAACGGTTCTCTGCGTGACGCCGCGCGGGCGCAAGCGTACCGTGCGGGCCAAGCTCCTGATGAGCGGCGGGGCGGCTTTCGTCATTGCGGCAGGCAGTTGCCTTCCACATCTGATCCAGGTGGTCCGGGACTATGGGCTGCCGGTACTTTTGGCACCGGCTATGAGCATTTCTGAATTTGAGAGCCTGCCTACGTTTGTGACGCTGTCGGATGTGCTACTGTTCTGGTTTGTGTGTAGAATCGCCGCCTGCCTGTGCATGGCGGCCATCACCTTGACACTGGGGCACCTCTTTGCCAACTTGCTCCCGGCGCTGTTTGTCAGTGCAGTCGGATACTGTCTGCCATCGTTGTTGAGCTTGTCAGGCATGGAGGGCGGCATCGAATGGCTGGGGTTCTGGCCACTGTTCCATGCAGCAAACTTCTTAACAACGCAGGGGTACTCGGCCGAAGAAAATCTGCCGTATAACAACGCCTGGATGATTTTTTTGATCCTTGCCGCTGCGTTGATGGGCGTTGTTGCACTGGCAGAATACTTGCAGGATGCCTATGAATTGAAGGGAGTGGATTTTGATGCAGGAGTGCGGTGATTCGGATGTACTCACCTACGGTGCGATTCGGATCATTCCGGCAACACACACAGTCCTTCTGCGTACAAGACCTGTCCATCTGGCAAAAATGGAGTATCGCTTGTTGTGCTATTTATTCCAACACCAAGGTGAAACTCTTTCCCGTGAGAATATCCTGTCAGCGGTTTGGGGCGTACCGACCAATCTTAAAACTCGGACAGTGGACGTCCATATTTCTATACTGCGTAGAAAACTTTCGATGGGAAAGAATTTAGAAACAGTTTTGGGGGTTGGATATAGGTTAAAACTTTTGGAAAAAAGGAGTTGATTTTAACGGTAGCTGGTTTCCTGTGGAATCCCCCGTGCTGCCAACATACCCGATCACATGCCCGCTAATCACGGACTGTCACGGTGATACGACGGTGTCGGTCGTGTGGGCGTAACGGGTGGAAAGACCGGCTCCATCGTCGATCAGGACCTGATTGCCAAAAGCATCTGCGTTTATGATACGGCTTGCCTGCGCTTTTAAGAATATTCGTAATGGAAACGGTATCGAGTGGTTGGTTGTGCCGAATTCGGGACAAGATTGGCAAGCAATGCCTGTGGCTATCCAAATAGCCTCACGCGCTTGTTGAGGGAAGTCCCCCAAGCCCCCTTTGAACACAGAATTTCATTCTGTGGCTGCGCGTTCTTACGAACGCTTTTGACCGCGACCAGCTCACCGCTGGCCGTGGTCTTTTTCTTTTTCCTGCGGTTCGGTTGGCCCCATTGCCAGGACCCGATCCACATTATTCTTGACGGTCAGCAGCTCCCGCATGGCGGAGCGGGCCTGCCGGTATTCGCCATAAGCCTTTTTCTTGTCTGCCAACAGCTTGGCGTACTCGGTCTGAAGCTCTTTGACTGTGGGCAGCTTTTTCACGTTCAGCTCGTTGAAGGCTTCCTTGGCCGCCTGGTGCAGCCGAATCTCGTCCCCATGTTCCATGTAAAATTTCCGGGAATATCCAGCCTTGCGGTAGGTCACATAGGTGTCACGGGTCTTGGCGTAGTTGACGATATGGGTGCGCAGTACGGCAATCTCGGCCATGCGCTTCTCGGCGGCTTTGATTTGGTCAGACAGCCTATTATATTGGAATGTTGCTTTTGCCGTTTTTGTTTCTAAGTCGGCATAGTTCAGTAGCCCATGTTCGGATAGGTAGTTGAGGGTCTGCGCCATCTGTTTGAGATTAAACACCTTGGCCCAGCGGGCATACCCGGCACCTTTCCCAGCCTGCAATTTTTCCTGGATGTCCACCAGCAGATTGACCTTGGGTGGGGCAACCTGCGCGGCGTTTTTCTTGCGGGGTGTATGCTTCTGGCCGGAGAGAACGGCCAACAGATCGTCCAGCGTGTAGCCGTCCCCCAGCCGGTCGAAGCGGACGTTATTGCCCCAACCCTTTGCGCCGATGGAGATGGTTTTGCCACGCCGGTGAACGGTGAAGCCATCCTGTTCCAGCAGGCGCAGCAGTTCCTCCAGGCTGGCCGGTTTCTGTGCCAGTACCTGGTCGATGGTTTGGCGCAGCTGTTCCTTGTGAGAGGGCTTGGCTGTATCACCCAGCCACTTATGGTAGCTTTGACCGTAGCCCTTGGGGGAGACTACAATAGAGTATCCATTCTCAATGCAGATGGTATCGCTCAGGCGGTGGACGGCGCGGGTGCTACCCCAAAAGTTGCGGAATTTGCGGTCACATTCCAGTGTGGTGGAGTTCCATATAATATGGTTGTGGGTGTGAGACTTGTCGATGTGGGTACAGACAATAAAAGCGTGCCTGCCCTTGGTGAAGCGCCGGGCCAACTCCACGCCCAGCCGGTTGGCTTCTTCCGGCGTGATCTCACCCGGTACAAAGGACTGCCGCAGGTGGTAAGCGATCACATCGTCTTTACCGCGCACTCGCCCGGTGGCGGCGATGTACTGCCGTTTCGCCAGCAGGAACTCGGCGTCGGCGGTCCGGCTGTCGCACCCATAGCCGGTAATCAGTTTTCCGTGGTCGGTCTTGTCTGGATTTTTTACATAGTCGATGATGTCGCTGATGGCCTTGCCGACCGTGCGACCCTTACCAGCGTGCAGCGGCATAATGCGGGTGGTGGCCATGACTTTTTCCCTCCTTTTCACAGACCGTATTTGGTGAATTGATTGGTTGAACGGGGCGGAATTCAAAATGGCAATCTGCCGGACACCGTCTGGCATTTTTAGGGTACAGAAAATTTCTCGAAAATCATATGTCCATCAAAATGGATTTGATAATGCGTGAAAAATCCCGTATAATAAGACAGTACAAATCTGATATTGAAAGGGGGCTGTTGCTCCTATGACAGAAGCTGAACTTCTCAAGCTGATCGAGGGCGGCGAAAACATCCAGGTGGAGTTTAAGAAGTCCACCAGCGAGATCACAAAAGATGTTTATGATACCGTTTGTTCATTTTCCAACCGGGACGGTGGAATCATCCTGCTGGGTGTCAAAGACAGCGGAGAGATTTTGGGTGTCCAGCCGGATGCGGTGGACCGAATGAAGAAGGACTTTGTGACTTCCATCAACAATGGGCAGAAAATCAATCCGCCCCTTTATTTGCAGCCGGAAACCTGTACGGTGGATGGCCGTACACTGCTGGTTATTCGGGTCCCGTCCGGGAGCCAGGTATGCCGACATCACGGACGCATTTTTGACCGCAGCCACGAAGCGGATATTGATATAACCGATAACTCCGACCTTGTGTATCAGCTGTACGCCCGAAAAAGCGGCAGCTACTTTGTAAACAAGGTGACTCGCTTCCAGATAGACGATTTGCGCCCCGACCTGATCGAGCGCGCCAGGGCTATGACGGACAGCCGCACAGCCAATCATCCGTGGAAGTCCCTGTCGGATGAAGAAATTCTTCGCAGTGCCGGGCTGATTTTGAAAGACCCCGAACGACAGTTGGAGGGGATTACCCTGGCAGCAATCCTTCTATTTGGTAAGGACTCCACGATCCTGTCTGTGCTTCCGCAGCACAAAACGGACGCTATCTTCCGGGTGGAAAACCTGGACCGCTACGATGACCGGGACGTTATCATCACAAATCTGCTGGAGACTTACGACCGGCTGATCGCTTTTGGTCAAAAGCACCTCAGTGACCCATTTGTGCAGGAGGGTGTCCAGAGCGTCAGTGCCAGAGACCGTATCCTGCGCGAAATCTGCTCCAATAGCTTGGCTCATCGGGATTATTCCAGTGGCTATGTGGCAAAATTTGTGATTGAACGCGACCGGCTCTATACGGAGAATGCTAACCGCTCCCATGGACACGGTGCCCTGCATTTGTCCTCTTTTGAGCCGTATGCCAAGAACCCGCCCATCTCCAAAGTGTTCCGGGAAATCGGCTTGGCGGACGAGCTGGGGTCTGGAATGCGGAATACTTATAAATACACAAAGCTCTATTCCGGTGGAACCCCGGAGTTTATTGAGGGGGACGTGTTCCGCACCGTAGTTCCGTTAGCCACGATTGCAGTAGGAAAGGTCGGACCGAAGGACAGAACCCAAGTCACCACCCAAGTCACCACCCAAGTTACCACCCAAGTTGAGATTTTGAGCTTTTGCCAAGTACCTCGCTCCAAAGCGGAAATCATGGAACACTGCGGATACAAAACCGCAAAGAATTTTACACATCTTTACCTTCGTCCTTTGATTGAAAGTGGACAGCTTCAAATGACGATCCCGGAAAAGCCAAGGAGCCGCAACCAGAAGTATGTGGCCGTGCAAGAAGCCACGCCAGAAAATTAAGCAAAATCAGGGTGCCGGAGGGACTGTATGCTCCGACACCCTGATTTTGTTTGTGCTTTTGATGGAAACGACCGCTCCCTTTGTACGGACCCTACCTATGATGATTCAGCCATACACTGCGTCCTGGATCGCATACCGAAGATCCTGCACCTTGCCCACCAGCCATGCGGCAGCCATCGGCAGGCCCAGTGGGCTGACCAGAAAGGCAATCACCAAAAGGATGATGCCGTTTTGCGGTGAGTAGGTCACAAGCACCGCAACCCCCAGTAATGCCACTACTGTGGAGACCAAACCGAATAGGAAGCTGGATACATACAGCAACCCAAAACACACCCAAGTGAACAGAGCCAGTGCCAGCACTACCGGCGCAACAAGAATTTTCAATTCCAGTTTCAAAATGAAGAATACAACTTTCATTTCAATACCTCCTTTCGCCAACTCCGGTAAGGCTGGCGTAACGCATCCACACAGCAGAGGGGAATTACCGCAGCATGACCGTCCTACATGAGAAAACTTCTTCATTGGGGCGCGCAGCAGATACTTACGAGAAAGCGTTAAGACGTTTTCAGATGTAAATATCAGTCACCGCCCCTTTAAGGTTCATTATCGCATACAATCCTTAGAAGTACAACAATACGGAAAAAAGAAAAAGAGGGAAGTCCGGCGTAGCAGTCTGCACGCGCCGAACTCCCTCTTTTGCCGGGACGTGTGCCCCTGTTACGACAGCTTTGCCAGCTGGGTCAATACCTGATGCACTTCATCCCACAAAGCCTCTTGCCGCTGGGTTATATCTTCCAAATCGGAGTCATAGATACGCCCCGTTTCATGCACACGGCGGGTCAACTGGTTCAGATTGTTACTGATCCGGCGCATCAATGAAACAAGTTCCTTTAACTCTGGCAGTTCCAAGTGTACCACATAGCCGTCCAGGGCCATCTTGCGTAGGTAGGCTTCCCGGTTTTTTGTTCCAAGCCGGGCCATTTTCTGTTCAATCAGTTCCAGTTCCTGCGGCGAAACCCGGAAGTTTAGCTGTACCTCCCGTTTGCGTTTGGGGGCGCTCATCGCTGTGCTTCCTTTTTCCTGCGGACGGGGGGCTTTTTCTCGCTTTTTTCACCAGGGGATGACTCCTGCTTCAGCTGGCGGCGGACAGAGGAACGGTACTGGCGCAGCTCTTTGCTGCGGTCCTCGCTGGCAAGAATGGTGGCATAGATACCGGGTAAGTCCTTCATACCGGTGAGAGCCAGACTGCGGAATGGCAGCAGCGTCATCAGCTGGTCGTGGGCCTGGCTGCTTGCGCGGGCCAGAAAATCCGGTGAAACGCGGGCCATGTAATGGGGGCCGTGGGGGCTGTTGGGAGTATCCGGCATGCGAAGCTCTTGCAGGAGCCGGGCAGCTTCAGCGCGGATTTCCTCTGGCGTCAACGGCTGGAGACGCAGATAGCCCTGCCGAGCCTGGCTTAAAAACAGATCGACCAGGCCGGGGTGACTGTCCACCACAAAGTCCAGATTACGGTCGCTGCCAAAGCTGTCTGGATTGGGCGGAATGCTCACCGTTTTGGCCCACGTTTTGTTGGCTGGGCTGAACCGGCCATCCCAGTTCTTTTGCTGTACCGTGTTTGCCAGTACATAGAGTGTGCGGGTGTAGCCGAACTGCTCAATTACCTGGGGCACTGCGTCTTTACCCAGACGGCTGTTCTGGTAGTTGTTGGAGATAGCTGACTCGATGGCGTCTTTGCAGACAATATTAGCCCGGCGGGACGCCCGGTACAAGTCCAGTTCTCCCTGTTCACGGGCATAGGCGGCAGGATGCCGGTAGAGCGGCAGCTCCCGCTGGGCATCCAAAGCGGCCATGGCACAAGCCTCAATACTATCTTGGATCACATCCATGTAACCGGGCCTGCGCTTCTCGAATTCCCGGTAGGTATCAGCCAGCGGAAACGACGATGACAGTAATGCCGCCGCTTGGACAGTCGGTAGCTCCAGAGATTCCATCGCAAGAAGAATGTTTTCGCGGGCAATGTATTCCTGGGCATGGTTCAGAATTTCTTCCGGCGGCTGGCTTTTCAGCCAGTCGCGGTACTCGGACTGTTCAGTATTCATCTTTTGGTAAAGGGCCGCCAGTATTTTCTCCGGCGTCATAATTATCGCACCTCCTCGCGGGATTTGGATTTTTTGTCTGTCGCTCTTGGTGGTATAGGACGGCGAAGCCCCTCCAAGATGGAGGGGCGTGTACTTTTTGCAACAATGGTTTCCTGCTGATTGGGAGCTTTGCTGTCGATATTGAGTAGGGTGTCAAGTTCTGTCAGCCGGGCAGATTTCTCCCGCAACTCCTGTTCCTGGGGGAAAGGTTTGTCTATCTCCACCTTGGCAGCGGCCTGCTGTTGGTAAAGATTCTCCAGTTGGTTTTTGACCGCTTCCAAACGCTGGGGGATTTGCGCCAGTGCGTTGTCGATGCGGGTGAGATTTCCGCGCGGATCGGTGCCTAAAGACGCCCGGTGGGTCATCTGGCCTTTTAGCAGTAGGGTGTACTCCTGTTTCCACGCTTCAAATTCCACCGATATGGCAAAGCCCCGATAGCTCCCGATCTGCGCCGGGTCGGAGCTTTTGACTTCCTTGCAGGCATCCAGCAGAGCAGCCCCGGCGTTTTCCTTATCCGCCAACACATCGCCCCGCACATCCATTCCGGCAAAGCCATCCTCCGGGTGCGGATGTGCGGCAAGGGTCTCCAGGTCTGATTCAAATCCTTTAATGAAGCTCTTATGTTTTTCAATTTCCTCTGGAAAGTATTTGAGCAGTTGGTCCTCCAAACGATACTGCTTACTCTGGTAATCCGCCTTCAGCAACTTTAGCCGCGACACGTCCACATCCAGGTCCATACGCTCTTTAATGCGTGGGTCCCCGGCGCACAGTGCCTTGATCTCAGCAAAACTGAGGGCCGTTTCATCCACATCATCACAGCTACGAACCGGGGATTTGGCAGTCATGATCTGACTGATGAATTTCTGCTTATTTTCCACCGTCTGCCACAAATAAGCGTCAAAAGTTCCCTCCGTCACATAGCGGTACACATGGACCAGGGGGTTCTGGTTGCCCTGCCGCTCGATACGGCCCTTTCGTTGGGCCAGATCGCCCGGCCGCCATGGGCAGTCCAGGTCGTGCAGCGCCACAAGGCGGTCCTGCACATTGGTCCCAGCGCCCATTTTGGAGGTGCTGCCCAGCAAGACACGCACCTGCCCGGTCCGCACTTTGGCAAACAGTTCCTTTTTCCGCACCTCCGTGTTGGCTGCGTGGATAAAAGCGATCTGCTCGGCAGGCATCCCCTGGGCGATGAGTTTCTGGCAAATATCCTCATAAATCGTAAAGGCAGGCTCCGGCTTGTCTAACGGTATGGCATCTTCCAGCGCGTGCAGGGTGGGGTTGTCCAGGGCCTTCGCCGCCTTTTTAGAAGAAGCAGCCTGTTGGGGCGTGGAAATGTCGCAGAATACCAGCTGGGTCAGCTTGTCGGCCTCGCCGTCCCGCCAGATCTGCATGATGTTGTCCACGCACTGATTGACCTTGGTTCCCGGTTCGTCGGGCAGAAGCTGGTTGATGATGCGCTGGTCCAGCCCCAGCTTGCGTCCGTCGCCGGTGTCGGGTAGGATACCGGCGAGGTAGCTATGCTCCTTTTCCGTTATCCCCCCAC
>SAMEA3387510__coassemble_1850_pt1 | contig 16481 bp, 16 predicted proteins | sample SAMEA3387510__metabat2_high_PE_001 | metagenome-assembled genome bin SAMEA3387510 (sample SAMEA3387510) | Felis catus | biome: Faeces | place: United Kingdom | collected 2012
GTCTTACCCTTGCGGGCCTTGCCGCGCTTGTCCACCAGGGCGTCCAGGTCTCCGGCCCGGATCGCCGCCCACTTGCGGTACAGCGTTTCCACGCTGACCTGCCGCTTCAGCGGGTCTTCCAGATAGGTGAGCCGCACAAATGCCTCATCACACTCGGCCTTGCGGCCGCCCGCCTTCCGGCGGTACTGCTGCCAGCGGTCCACCAGTGTCAGCCAGTAGCTGATCTCGGCCCGCTCCTCACCACTGTAGCTTTCCAGCGGCCGCGCGGCGGTTCCTTTCTTCTTGCCGCCGTGCTTTGCCGGTTCAGCGGCGGGCCGGTGCTGGTCAATATATTTTTTCTGCGCCTGCTCCGGCAGCGCCGACAACGGGATTAGATACTCCGGGCGGTTCTGCGCATTGGTATGTACCTGTACTTCGGGGTAGCATCCATCACGAGCCCGTTTCTGTACCCAGCGTATACTTGACCCGGTCAAAGCAGCTACCTCTGTTGCCTTCAGCAACGCTTCCAAACTTCTCACCTCAATCTGGCCTGCCTCATCAGTACCGGGCGGCCATCCCCGGCAGACGGCCCCGCAGGGCCGTTTCGGCTGTTCTTTTTTCGTGTTTTCTGGTATACTTGTTTTGATCCACACCGCGCTCGGCGGCGACAAAAAGAAGGTGTAAAATGTGCCCCGTATTTCTTCCCGAAAATTTGCTGACCGTTTGGAACAGATCATGGAGCCGATCATAAGCCGCCCCTCTTTTCAGTCCAGAATAACGCATTTCAAAGGGGATATGTCGGCCTATGAACCGTATGGGGCGGCCAGATTTTCTGGTGTCAGAAAATATATCCGTTCATTGTGCAAAATACTGAATGACCCGGACAAAATCGACCGCTTAAATGCCCGAACGCCTCCGATTGATCTGGCTTGTGTGGCACTTCATCTTAGCAGCCTGTATGCCGCTTTGGATAACGGACGCCCTAAAATGTCCCTCAAATTTCCTTCGGATGATCGTCAGTTTGTGGAATATGCTTTTGAGGACGTTTGGGCCTATGTCCGCGCAGGTCTATAGAGTAGACCAGAAAATCCAGTTTCCTGTTTGGGGCAGAACCTTCCTGCTCCTCTTGGGGATTTGCCTTTTCGTCCATGCTGAACCCCTCCTTCCGGCCTGCCTCATCAGTACCGGGCGGCCATTCCCGGCAGACGGCCCGCGGGGCCGTTTCGGCTATGCTTCAAAGTGCCCTTCGGTGCTGTAGTCCCATTTCAATTCGATTTGCCCATTGACCATCAAGTACAGGGCAGGGTGGTGGGCCTTGCAGACCCAGCCGCTTTTTACATTCCGCACCCAGGCGTCCCCGTAGTACCCTTCCACTTTCAGCACTTTGTACTGGCTCCCCGCGTTGGGGTAGGTCTCGCCCACCAGCAGCGGGTCGCCCAGCTTCTGCACCGGCACCCGGTTATTGTTCGGTGTCAACGTCATACCCCAGCGCCTCCATCACGTGTAGAATTGTCCGCGTGTAGCCAATCAGGCCCTCGCATTGCATCCAGTAGTCCAGCAGTTCTCGCCTGCAGTGGTGCTCCAGCGCCTGCTCCATGGTGTCGCAGGTCTCGCCGGTCATCTCCTGCAGTGCTTCCAAGATGGCCTTTTCCATCCGTTTTTCCTCCTGTTTCAAACGGCCTTCAAACCGCATTTTACCGGTTGTTATTCCCAGCACATGCTCGTTCCACGTGCCCCCGCGCCAGTGCTCCGGCCACGCCCACCAGTCCAGGGCGTCCTCCAGCGTGGCGTATCGTGGGCCATATCGTTCTTGTACAGCATCCAGGATGCTCATGGTCTTCTCCTTGTCGGCCTGCCTCATCAGTACCGGGTGGCCATTCCCGGCAGACGGCCCCGCGGGACCGTTTCGGCTTTGGCGGGTCACCCCACCTGTTCCATGGTCTTGTAGTGGCCGTTCTTCTCGGCATTCCACATCAGTTCGATGCCCCGGCCGGTCAGGTACAGTGCCGCGCCTTCGGCGTCGATTTCCAACCCGTCCCGCATACGCTGCAGATGCACGCTGTCGTGCAGGCAATCGCTGTCGTAGCTCTCCACCCGGTACAGGTCTTTGCCGTTGCGGTAGATTTCGCCCACGTGGATCGGCTGGTTCAGCAGTTCATACTTCTTCATTGTTAGGCTCCTTTCTTAGTACAGTGTGGTTTTATATCTGATTCGAACAACTCATCAAGTGAGCAGTCCACATTGAGATATTTTTTGATTGCTACTGCTTCAGGTATGGTAAATGATGATTTTTCGTTCATCTTCATCGAGAGGGTCCCTTCCGTACAGCCAATAACTGCGGCGAGTTCCTTTCTCGAAATTCCTCTTCTGGCAATTTCAGCCCTCAAGTTGCAGTACATATAGCACATCCTCTCTGCTTGTATACGGACTTGCGTATTTCTTGCTTATAATATATACTCATATTCGTACAAAGTCAAGCGTTTTTCACTCTCTACGTCTGAAATTTCGTATTTATTTTTTGATTTTTCACCGTTTTTCTGTTATCCTATATAATGAGGTGAGTTTAATGATTGAGCAGGAACTACGAGATCTTATTTGCTCACGCTATAAAAGTGTGCGCGCTTTCGCCGAAGCGGCAGATCTCCCTTATACCACAGTCGATAGTATTCTAAAACGTGGTATCGAAAAGGCTACCGTAAAAAGTATCATCAAGCTTTGCCAAACCTTAAATATTGACACCGATGAGTTGGCGGCCGGTAGAATCGCGGCAAGGAAAATCTTGCTAAAAACCGCTATTTCTCCTGAAGAAAATAGGCTGCTCCTAAAGATTCGGTCATTGAATGAGGATGCCTTACAGGTTGTACTGTCGGTAATCGACCTGGCTTATGAGGTCCCCAAGCAAAGTATCCTAAATAGTCAAATAATTCCTTTCAAAGTTTCCGAACAGCCCGCAAGTGCGGGTACTGGGACCTATCTTGGCCCGGACGGTTTTGGAGAGATGCTGGTAGACCCTGACCAGGTCGCCGGAGCTGACTTTGGTGTTCCTGTCAGCGGCGACAGTATGGAGCCGCGCTACCGCGATGGGGATATTATTCTGGTCTCCATGGCCGATCCGGTTGAAGTAGGCGACATTGCGCTGGTCACCATGGACGGTTGCGGCTACGTCAAAATGATTGGCGAAGGCGAACTGATTTCCCTCAATAAGCGCTATGCACCTATCCCCATGACCGACGATATCCGCATCAACGGTAAGGTCATCGGCGTTCTTGATTCCAGCCGGTAATCTATATTTAGCACAAGCGCGCGGTCCTGTCCCGGTTTTGGTGGGATATAACGAGTTTCGATAATTTAATACGAACTGGCGATTGTTAAACTACTGTCTTTTTTGACGTAAAATACACGATGGTGCGTAATGCGAACTTGCTTTTTTAGTGCGAACAAGTAGTTCGCATTAAAGTTTGAATTCATACCTCTTGGGAGGCGAAAGTTTTACCGCTTTGACGGTCTGCCGTTCAAGAATTTTAACGTGCTGTTTTAACTCGGCAAATCGTATTATTTTTGTGTCATTGCCGTTCTGTTTGAACACCGTTTGAACAGCTTTCAAGCAGGAATTGGCCGGGCGGTAAGGCCGTCTGCCTGACCGCCCAAAACGGCCTAAAAACAGGCAAAAAAATTTGCAAGCCCTTTTTCAAGAGCTTGCATTTTTTGCGCGCCGTTTTCCGTTCAAGCGCCGTTAAATTTTTCGTTATTTGGTTAAAAATCGGCGTTTCGCGCCTTTTTGCATATCTTCCTTCGCCCCGTCCGCCGTTCAAACCCGTTTTTTCATTCTCCCTGTAAACTCACATCCAGAATGGTCCCGGTGAACAGCACGTTTTTCTGCAGCACCACGGCCACCTGGTCGCGCAGGGCATCCAGGTCATAGCGGCGCACATCCACGCCGCCCACCAGTACCCGGCCGGTGTCGGTATCATACAGGCGGCTGACCAGATTCACCAGGCTGGACTTGCCGGACCCGGTGCCGCCCACGATGCCGATGGTCTCGCCCGCGTCGATGTGCAGGCTGATCTCATGCAGGGTCTTTTCCCCGCTGCCGTGCTTGTAGGAGAAGGTCACCCGGTCGAAGTCGATGTTGCCGTTTTTCACCTCGGTCAGCCCCTGCTCCGGGCTGGCGAGGTCGGGCGTTTCGTTCAGCACCTCGGTGACGCGCTCGGCGCTGGCCAGCGACATGGTGATCATGACGAACACCATCGAAAGCATCATCAGGCTCATCAGAACGCTCATCACATAGCTGAACAGACTGGTGAGTTCGCCGGTGGTCAGGCTGCCCGCCACGATAAAGTGCGCGCCGAACCAGGACAGAGCCAGAATGCTGCCGTAGACCACCGTCATCATGATGGGGTTGTTCAGCGCCAGCAGGCCCTCGGCCTTGACGAACAGGCGGTACAGGTTATTGGCGGCTTTCCGGAATTTTTCGTTCTCGTAGCTTTCCCGCACGAACGCTTTCACGACCCGGATGGCGCTGACGTTCTCCTGCACGCTGGCGTTCAGGTCGTCATACCGGCGGAACACCTGCTCAAAGATGCGGGTGGTGCGGCTCATGATCAGGACCAGCGCGCCCCCCAGAACAGCCAGCGCCACCAGAAAGATCGCGCTGAGCCGCACGCTGATGACGAGGCACATCACCATTGAGCAGACCAGCATCAGCGGCGCGCGGACCGCGATGCGGATCATCATCATGAACGCATTTTGCAGGTTCGTCACATCGGTGGTCATGCGGGTCACAAGGCCCGCAGTGCTGAACTTGTCGATGTTGGAGAACGAAAACGTCTGCACCTTGCAGAACACGGCGTCCCGCAGGTTGCAGGCAAAGCCCGCCGACGCCTTTGCCGAAAAGCGCCCCGCCAACACGCCGAAGCACAGGCTGCAGAACGCCAGGACCAGCATCAGCGCGCCGTAGCGGTAAACGGCGGTCAGGTTCCCGGCTTCGATCCCGTGGTCGATGATGGCGGCCGTCACCACGGGGATGAACAGTTCCATCAGCACTTCCAGCGCCGTGAACACCGGCGAAAGCAGCGCCGCCTTCTTGTATTGGCGCAGCTGCGCCAACAGTGTTTTTATCATGTTTTTTCCCTCCTTGCGGTATGCCCCGCCGGGCAGCGGGCGCAGCCGGATGCCGCGCCCAGATTTTGCTGCATACGTTCCAGGCAGGTTTCAAAGTCCGCCAACTGCTGCGGGGTGAGCCCGGCGCACATTTCCGCCTGTGCCCTGCGCGCCCCGGCTTCGATCCGTGCCTGCATCGCCCGGGCCTTTGCGGTGGGCACGATCTGCTTTTTCCGTTCGTCCCCGGGGCACAGCGCCACCTGGAGATACCCCGCCTGCTGCAAATTTTTCAGCGTGGTCGAGATGGCCGCGCGGGACAGCCCCCACTGGCGGTGCAGTTGGGACGCCCAGACCGGCCCCTCCCGCTGGTCCAGCAGCCATGCCAGCACCAGCACCTGGGCGCTGTTCAGGCCCAGGGGTTCCAGTTCCCGGCGGCTGTAGCGTTCCACCGTCAGGCTGAGCTGCCGCAGCCGGTTCAAAAGGTCGCCCGTCATGGGCAAACCTCCTTTCTGTATGATCGTTCGCGGGCTAATTGTACGTTTCCTAACATTTTAGCCCGCAAGTAGTATTATACACATCTGGGCTGGAAAGTGAATTCAAAATATGCTATCATTGATAACAAATACTTATTAATCAACCCGCCGTGCGGCGGGCTTTGCGGGAGGTACGCCGTGAATATCACACAGTTGGAATGTTTTTTGACCGTAGCCGACACGCTGAATTTTGCCCGCGCCGCTGAGCAGCTTCATGTGACCCAGCCCGCCGTCACCCAGCAGATCCACGCGCTGGAACGGGAGCTGGGCGTGCAGCTATTTCTGCGCACCACCCGCACGGTGCGCATCACGCAGGAAGGGCTGGTCTTTCTGGACGACGCGCGGGACATCGTCATGCGCGCCCGGCGCGCCACGCTGCGCTTCCACACGCCCGACAGTGCCCTCATCCGCATCCTTTCCATCGGCTGCCAAAGCAACCTGCCCCTGCTGCGCATCGCGCCCGCGCTGGAAACGCTGGCCCGCCGCTTCCCGGACCTGCACCCGCGGCTGCAGTTCATCCCCTACCAGCACATCTTCGGCCTGCTGGAAGAAGGCCATCTGGACGCGGTGCTGGGCTTCCACATCGGCAAGCCGGGCAAACCGCGCGCTCAGTACCGGGAACTGTGCAAAAGCCCGCTGGCCTGCCTGGTCCGGGACGGCAGCCCGCTGGCACAGCGGACCGACGTGCCCCCCGCCCTGCTGGCGGAAGAAAAGCTGGTGGTGTTCCAGCCCGTCCAGCCGCAGCCGGTGAGCCGCTTCCCGTTGCAGGAACTGCTGATAGACCGGCCGCCCCGCGACCTCTATTTCTGCGAAACGCCGGAAGCCGCCGCCGCGCTGGTGCAGGCCGGGTTTGGCGTGGCCGTCCTGCCGGAACTGCTGCTGCCCGGTCTGCCGGGGCTGCGCGCCCTGCCGGTCGCCCAAAGCGCGCCGGTCTCCTTTGGGATCTACTATCGTTCGCTGCAAAACAACGAACTGCTGAAAAACCTGTTGCCCGCGCTGTACGCCCTGGACTGGGGCGCGCGCTGATCCCCGCAAACAAAAATCCCCCTTCCGCACAACAGACGGAAGGGGGATTTTTGATGATGCAGGTTGGGACCGGTGCTCACACACCGCGTTCCCGCAGCAGGCGGCGCAGGAAAACCAGGCCCAGGATCGTCAGGACCACTTCGGTCACCGGCTGGGCGTAGGGCAGGCCGTACAGCGGGAAGAGCCAGTTCAGCGCAAACAGCAGCGGGATCTCCAGCAGCAGTTTGCGGCAGACAGCCAGCAGCAGCGTGATCCTGCCCATGCCCACCGACTGGAAGGTGAACACGCAGGAGAAATCCACCGCCAAAAACGGGATCGCCAGGCAGGCGCCGCGCAGGAAGATGGAACCGTAGGCCACGACCTCGGCATTATTCTGGAAGAGGTTTACCAGCGGCCCGGCAAAGACCCAGTAGGCGGCCGTCATGGCCGTGAGGACCGCCACATCGACCAGCATATCGAAGCGGATCACGCCCTTCATGCGGCGGTAGTTCCGGCTGGCGTAGTTGTAGCTGATCAGTGGCATAGCGCCCTGCGCGATGCCCATCGAGATCTGCTGCGAGATCTGGATCAACCGGGTGGACACGCCCATGGCCGCCACGACCACCGCGCCGTAAGCCGCGGCAAAATTGTTCAGCAGGGTGTTGCCCACCACGTTGAGCAGATTCTGGATGGCCGCAGGCACGCCCACCGCCAGCACGTTCTTCATGACCGCGGGCGGCATATGGAACAGCCGCCGCACGTCCATGCTGATGACCGTTCCGCGCCCTTTGATGCGGGCCAGCACGATGAAATACAGGCAGGCCGCGCAGTTGGACAGGAAAGTGGCCAGCCCGGCGCCCGCCGCGCCCATGTTCAGCCCCCACGGCAGAATGAAGATGGGGTCCAGAATGATGTTGAGGATACAGCCGGACATGGTGCCGATGCCCGCGTGGACCGAACAGCCTTCGCTGCGGACCAGCTGCCCCTGCACCACGTTCAGGATGGTGGGCGCGGCGCCCCAGGTCACCACCCAGTACATATACTGGGTGGTAGCCTGCACGGTGGTGGCGTCGGCCCCCAGCACGCCCAGCAGCGGCGTTCGGAACACCGTGCAGGCCAGCGAATAGAGCAGCCCGCCCAGCAGGGCGCCCCAGAAGCCGAAGGCCGCAGCGTTGCGGGCCTGTTCCAGATCGCCCTGCCCCAGCGACCGGCTGACCAGGCTGCTGGACCCCACGCCGAACAGGTTGTTCAGGGCGTTGAACGCCAGCACCACCGGGTAGGCCAGCGTGACGGCGGCGCTCTGCACCGGGTCCCCCAGCAGGCCCACAAAGTAGGTGTCGGCCATGTTGTACACTACCGTGACCAGCGAGGTGATGACCATGGGCACGCACATCCGGGATACCGCCTGGGGGATGGGCATCGTTTCAAACAGTTCTTTCTTGACGCCGTCCTGCGCCGCCTGTGCCGGCATGGGCCGCCATCTCCTTCCCTGCCAAAGAGGGGGCGGCAGGCCCGCCCCATTTCTTTTGTATTTTCACTTATAGACCATCTTATCAGACTTTTTCAAAAAGCGCAAGCGCGCGGGCGCGCTGTATCGCGCCTTTTTTCCTTGCCGCCGCTTGTGTTTGCCCGGCGGCAAGCGGTATAATGGGGTCAGCACGCCCCTCTCATTTTCGTGCAGGGATTGCGAGGACAGGTCCCGCCTTTTGCGCTATACTGGCAGTAACGGAAGGAGACTCCGCCATGGAATGGATCGCACGCTTGAACCAGGCCGTCCGCTGCCTGGAAGACCACCTGACCGAGGAGACCGACTACGAACGGCTGGGCCGGATCGCCTGCTGTTCCGCCTACCATTTCCAGCGGATGTTCGCCTATATGGCGGGCATTCCCCTGTCGGAATACATCCGCCGGCGCAGGATGTCCCTGGCGGCGGTGGACCTGCAAGGCGGCGCGCGGGTCATCGACGTTGCCGCCAAATATGGCTACCGTTCCCCCACGGCCTTCAACCGGGCGTTCCGCTCGGTCCACGGCGTCGCCCCTTCCGCTGTAAGAAGCGGGAAGGCGTATGTAAAGTCCTTCCCTCCCCTCTCGTTCAGCATCGTTGTGAAAGGAGTGGAAGCTTTGGAGTACCGTATCGAAACCAAGGGTGCGTTCCGCATCGTCGGCGTATCCGCGCCCCTGCACCGGGAACTGGAACAGAATTTTGCCGTCGTGCCCACTCTGTGGCAGGACTGCGCCGCGGACGGGACGCTGGAACGTCTGATCGCACTGGCCGACGGCGCCCCGGCCGGGCTGCTGGGGGTCAGCCTGTGCCCCGACGGCGCGCCCTGGCGCTATTTTGTCGCCGTGCCGTCCTCCCGGCCCGCCCCCGGTCTGGAAGAATACGAAGTCCCCGCCGCCGTCTGGGCGGTGTTCCCCGGCAGCGGCACCAACCGCTCGGTACAGGAGTTGGAACGCCGTATTTTTACCGAGTGGCTGCCCGCTTCGGGCTATGAATATGGGGACGCCCCCGATTTGGAAGTCTACCTGAACCCGGACCCCGACGACACCGTGTTCGAGATCTGGGTCCCGGTGCGGCCCAAGCCGACGCCCGCCGTATAGGCCCCCTTCCCCGCCCGCTTTTTGTGCTGCCCCGTGCAGGAGCGCCGCAAAAGGCGGGCGGCCTGTTTTTTCCGGGTACTGCGTAGATTTTTTCTTTCGACTATGGTACAATCAAAGTAGCAAGACCAGCGCAGGCGGCACGGTTTCCACAGCCGCCGCGCCGTTTGACCGAAAGGAGTTTTCCCCATGGCATTCGATTTCAAAAAGGAATACAAAGAGTTTTACACGCCCAAAACCACCCCCGGCCTTGTGGATGTCCCGTCGATGAATTATCTGGCCGTGCGGGGCCAGGGCGACCCCAACACCGAGGGCGGCGACTACCAGAACACCGTCGGCCTGCTGTACGGCGTCGCCTACACTCTGCGCATGAGTTACAAAGGCCCGCACAAGATCGAAGGCTTCTTCGACTATGTCGTGCCCCCGCTGGAAGGCTTCTGGTGGCAGGAGGGCGTACACGGCATGGACTACGCCCGCAAGGAGGACCTGCATTTCATCTCGCTCATCCGCCTGCCTGACTTCGTCACGCGCGAAGATTTCGACTGGGCCGTGGCGGAGGCCACCAGAAAAAAGAAGCAGGATTTTTCCCGTGTCGAGTTCCTGCCCTACCACGAGGGGCTTTGCGTCCAGTGTATGCACATCGGCAGCTATGATGACGAGCCGGAGACCGTCCGCCGTATGCACGAGTACATGCAGGCGCAGGGGTACGAACTGGACATCACCGACACGCGGTTCCACCACGAAATTTACCTGAGCGACCCCAGAAAATCCGCCAAACCCAAAACCGTCGTCCGCCATCCCATCCGCAAGGCAAACGGCTGAAACCCACAGCGGCGATCCCCTGTTTTTTCAGACCGGAGGTACAGTAAGATGACAGAATTGGAAAAGTGCCTGGCTGGCGAAATCTATGACTGCCACAGCGAAGTCTTTTTGGAGATGAAGCGGCAGACCCGGCGGCTGCTCAAAGCCTACAACGCCCTGGATTACGAACAGAAGGAGGAAAAGCGGGCGCTCCTGAGCCGCCTGTTCCGCCACATCGGCACGAACGTATCGGTAGGGCAGCCCTTCCTCTGTGATTACGGCGGCAACATCAGTCTGGGGGACAATGTTTCCATCAACATGAACTGCACCTTTGTGGACTGCAACCGGATCGAGATCGGCAATAATGTGCTGATTGCCTCCAACGTGCAGCTTTACACCTCCACCCATCCTGTGGAACTGGCCGAGCGGCTCACGCCGGATTGGGACCCGGCTTCGGGCGCCTACTTCTGCCGCACCTATGCGCGGCCCATTCGCATCGGGGACGGCTGCTGGCTGGGCGGCGGCGTGATCGTGCTGCCCGGTGTGACCATCGGGCGCGGCTGCGTCATTGGTGCCGGAAGCGTCGTGACCAAAGACATCCCTGAAAATTCGTTGGCGGTGGGCAATCCCTGCCGCGTTATCCGCGCGATCAATCAGAAGCGCGGTGAATAACCTGCAAATGGCGGGCGGCGGTGTTTCCTATCGGAACACCGCCGCCCGCCTTATAAAACCACGGCACGGCCGGGCAAATGCCCGGCCGTGCCGTCTCCTCTTTTCTTTTTTCCGGTCTTTTTCCGGCCTGCGGCACAAAGCGGCCGCGGTTCAGTATGTCAGGGGGAACAACAGCTTCAAAAGCACCTTTTGGGCGTTCTGGTCGCTGTCAAAACTGAAGTAGCAGCGTTTGCCCTGGCCGTCGTACAGCTCGAACTCCGCTTCCGAAATTTTCAGCACGTAGTTCAGCTTGTTCAGCACGGTGTAAAGAGCCAGCTCCCACTCGGTCCGGTCGTTCAGTTCCCCGGCCGAAATTTTATCGTACAGCCATCCGAATTCCGCGTAGTCAAAGCCTTTTTCAAAAAAGCCCGACCACAGGCTCACCTTCTGGGGGAAGCGCAGGGCTTCCAAGCATTTATCCTGTTCCGGCTCGTCGGAAACAGACCCGTAGCAGTACAGGCTGTTCGTGCGCAGGCATTCGATGCGTTCCTGCGCATAAACGCCGTTCAGGTTCCAGTCCCCGGCCAGGATACCGCTCTGCCAGTCGATGATGCGGCAAAGCGAACACAGCCGCTCGATCTCACCGGCAGAAGTACCCTGGACCCGCAGGCAGAGGGAGCGGATGCTGTCCGCATACTGCCCCGAAACTGTTTTTTGGACTGCATAGAAGGTATTGCCCTGCTTTTCCAGCGACAGTTCCACAGCCTCCTGCGCGGAAAGTTCCGTGCCGTAGGCGTCGATCTGCCACTTCTGGCGCAGCGCGATCAGATAGCCGCCGAACGTCTGCCAAAAGCTCTGATCCGTAAAGGCGATATCGCGGTACAGCACATACAGGACCTTGTCGTCCTTCTCGATGCCGGGCCGGATATCCGGGTCGGCCTGTGTCCACTCGCGGAGATCGCACAAAAAATCCAGCAGGATCTTAAGGGTCACAGGCTCCTTAAAATCGGGGGCGGGGATCTTTTCCCGCTGCGATTCCTTAAAATAGTGCATCTCTTTCATGGCAAATCCCCCGCGCTTACAGCAGGCCCATCTCCTGGGCGATGGCCAGGTTGGTCTCCAGGACGTTGACGGTCTCCTCGCCAAAGATGCCGAGGACCTTGCCCTGGGTGTTCTCCGCGATCAGCTCACGCACGGTGTCCTCGCTCAGGCCGGAAGCCTTCGCAATGCGGGGCACCTGCACCTCGGCGGAAGCCGGGCTGATGTGCGGGTCCAGGCCGGAGCCGGAAGCCGTCAGCAGGTCGGTGGGGATGTCCTCGCGCTTCACGTCGGGGTTCTTCGCCAGGAAGTTCTCCAGGTCCGCCTCCACGCGCTCGGTCAGCGCCGGGTTGCTCGGCGCATAGTTGTTGGAACCGGAGGACAGGCCCGGGTACTCGCTGCCGTCACGGTAGGTCTGGTTGCCTTCCGCATCTTCCACATACACGTTGTAGTGGTACGCGGAGGGACGGCTCCACAGGTAGTAATCCTCGGTGAATTCCTGGCCCACGTTCTCGGCGCCCACGACTTTTCCGTCCACTTCGATCAGGCTGCCGCCCGCCTGGTGCGGGAAGATCACGCCTGCCAGACCCGTCAGTACGCACGGGAACAGGAAGCCGCAGATCACCATCAGCACCACCGTTACCAGAACGGCCTGACGGGCGTTATGCAGAAAACTCTTGACAGAATCTTTCATCGTTCATTGCATCCTTTCTCAGAACACGATCAGCGAAAGCAGCGGCGCAACGATCAGCATATCGATGAGCTTGATGCCCACGAACGGGGTCACGATGCCGCCCAGACCGTAGATCAGCATATTGCGCGCCAGCATCTTGCCGGAAGACATCGGGCGGTACTTGACGCCCTTCATGGCCAGCGGGATCAGGCACGGGATGATGATGGCGTTGAAGATCAGCGCCGACAGGATCGCGCTGTAGGGCGTGGCCAGATTCATGATGTTCAGGACGCCCAGCTGGGGGATCGCCATCATGAACATGGCGGGGATGATCGCGAAATACTTCGCAATGTCGTTGGCGATGGAGAAGGTCGTCAGGCTGCCGCGGGTGATCAGAAGCTGCTTGCCGATCTCGACCACTTCCAGGATCTTCGTCGGGTCGGAATCCAGGTCCACCATGTTCGCCGCTTCCTTCGCAGCCGTGGTGCCGCTGTTCATCGCAAGGCCCACGTTCGCCTGCGCCAGCGCCGGCGCATCGTTGGTGCCGTCGCCCGTCATGGCGACGATCTTGCCTTCGGCCTGTTCCTTCTTGATGACGCTGATCTTGTCCTCCGGCTTGCATTCCGCGATGAAGCCGTCCACGCCGGCTTCCTTGGCGATCGTCGCCGCGGTCAGCGGGTTGTCGCCGGTGCACATGATCGTCTTGATGCCGATGGCACGCAGGCGCTCAAAACGCTCCACCATGCCCGGCTTTACGGTATCTTTCAGGTAGATGACGCCCAGGATGCGGTTGTTCTCGCACACAGTCAGCGGGGTGCCGCCCAGGCTGGAGATCTTATCCACCTGCTCATGCAGGTCCGCGGGGATCGTGCCGCCGTGCTGGCGCACATACTGCTCGATGGCTTCCGCCGCGCCCTTGCGCACGCGGGTGCCGTCCGGCAGGTCCACGCCGCTCATACGGGTCTGGGCCGTGAACTCGATGTAGTTCGCGCCCGCCACGTCCTGGCTGTTGTCGCCCAGGTGGCGCGCCAGTTCCAGCGTGCTCTTGCCTTCCGGCGTGTCGTCACGCAGGCTGGTCAGCGCCGCACAGCGGATCAGTTCGCTGCGCTGCGCGCCGCCCACCGGGAAGAAGTCCGCCGCCAGGCGGTTGCCGAAGGTGATGGTGCCCGTCTTGTCCAGGATCATCGTGTCCACGTCGCCGCAGGCTTCCACAGCTTTGCCGGACATGGCGATGACGTTGAAGCGGGTAACACGGTCCATGCCCGCGATGCCGATGGCGGACAGCAGGCCGCCGATCGTCGTCGGGATCAGGCAGACCATCAGCGCGATCAGCGTCGAGATCTGCAGCTGTACGCCGGAGTACAGGCCGATGGGGTACAGCGTTACGATCACGATCAGGAAGATGATCGTCAGCGAGACCAGCAGCGTATTCAGCGCGATCTCGTTCGGGGTCTTTTTGCGGGACGCGCCTTCGACCAGCGCGATCATGCGGTCCAGAAAGCTGTGGCCGGGGTCCGAGGTGATGCGGATCTTCAGCCAGTCGGACACGATCGTCGTGCCGCCGGTCACAGAGCAGAAGTCGCCGCCGGACTCACGCACCACGGGCGCGGACTCACCGGTGATGGCGCTCTCGTCCACCGACGCGATGCCCTCGATGACTTCGCCGTCGCCCGGGATGATCTCGCCCGCCTTCACCAGCACCACGTCGCCCTTCTTCAGCTGGCTGGACAGCACGCTCTTCTCGCTGCCGTCGGCCAGCAGAAGCCGCGCCTGGGTGTCTTTCTGGGTCTTTTTCAGGCTCGCCGCCTGCGCCTTGCCGCGGCCTTCGGCCACGGACTCGGCAAAGTTCGCGAACAGCACAGTCACGAACAGCACCACGCAGACGATGCCGTTATACAGCCGCAGGTTCATACCCGCGCTTTCGTCCCCAAACAGGCCGGGGAAGATCGTCAGGATCAGCGTGATGAGGAAACCGATCTCCACCACGAACATGACCGGGTTCTTCATCATGTACCGCGGGTTCAGTTTGGTAAAGGAGCCGATGACCGCCTGGCGAAAGATCTCCGGCGTGACCAGCTTCTGGTTCTTTTTGCTCATAGAACTCTTCCTCCTTTAGCCCCACAGGGTCAAATGCTCTGCGATGGGGCCCAGCGCCAACACCGGGAAGAAGGTCAGCGCCGCAAAGATATACACGACAAACACAAGGATGATCGCAAAGCTGAAGGTATCGGTGTGCAGCGTGCCCACAGACTCGCTCACAAAACGCTTGCGCATCAGGGAGCCCGCGATGGCCAGCTGCAGAACGATGGACAGGTAACGGCCGAAGAACATGGCCAGACCTGTGGTGATGTTCCAGAACAGCGAGTTATCGGCCAGGCCCTCGAAGCCGGAGCCGTTGTTCGCCGCAGAGGACGCATACTCATACAGTACCTGGGACAGGCCGTGGAAGCCGGGGTTCGTGATGCCCGCAAGGCCGCCCTCGGTGCCTACCGCCAGCGCGCTGAACAGCAGGATCAGCGCCGGATGGATGATGATGCACAGCGCCGCCAGCTTCATCTCGCGGCCTTCGATCTTCTTGCCCAGGTATTCCGGGGTACGGCCGATCATAAGGCCGCAGATGAACACCGCCAGGATCGCATAGATGACCATGTTCATCAGGCCGACGCCCTTGCCGCCGAACACGACGTTCAGCATCATGTGCAGCAGCGGCACCATGCCGCCCAGCGGGGTCAGGGTATCGTGCATGTTGTTGACGGTACCGGTCGTGAACGAAGTCGTGACCGTGGTGAACAGTGCGGACTGCGCGATGCCGAACCGCACTTCCTTGCCTTCCATGCTGCCCATGGACTGGCTCAGGCCGGCGTCCGCCAGCAGCGGGTTGCCCTGGCTCTCAGCCCAGAAGCACAGGCCCAGGCCGATCACGAACAGGATGCCCATGGCAGCGAACACGCTGCGGCCCTCGCGGCCGTACATCCAGGCGGTCAGGCTGCGGCGCGCAGCCAGCTTGGTGCCGTTGGCTTCGGCGGCGGCCTTCTTGCGGTCGCGCACCATCTTGCCGAAGGCGATCACGCTCGCGCCCGGCAGCAGCATCATGGAGTACATCTCGATCAGGTCCGAGATGATCGTCGGGTTCTCGATGGGCGTAGAGGAGTTCGCGCCCAGGAAGCCGCCGCCGTTCGTGCCCAGGTGCTTGATGATCTCAAGCGATGCCACAGGGCCCATGGCGATGGCCTGTTTGGCGCCTTCGATGGTGTCGACCACCACGTTGGAGCTGAAGTTCTGGGGAACGCCCTGCCACACCAGCAGCATGCCGCCGATGATGGAGAACGGGATCAGCACGCGGGTGGTGATGCGCACCAGGTCCACGTAGAAGTTGCCCACGTTATCCTTCGTCTTGCCCGCCAGGCCGCGGATGAACGCCACGCACGCAGCGTAGCCCGTAGCCGCCGACACGAACATCATGAAGGTGATGACCAGCATCTGGGACAGATACGACAGCCCCGACTCGCCAGAGTAGTGCTGCAGGTTCGTATTCGTCATGAAGCTGATGATCGTATTGAAGGACAGCGACTCCTCCATGGAGCCGATGCCGTTGGGGTTGAAAAACCCGATGCTCTGGATGCGCAGGATGATGTATCCCAACAGGATCATCACGCCGTTCGTGCCCACCAGTGCCAGGGCGTACTGCCGCCAGTTCATGCCGCACTGCGGCCGGATGCCGCTGACTTTGTAGATCGCGCCGTCCACGCGGTCAAACACCGGGTCCACCCACGTATGCTTGCCCGCCGCAATGTGGTACACATAAATGCCCATCGGCACGACCATTACAAGGTACAGCAGCAGAGTCACTATGATCTGCAACATATAGGTTTCCTCCTGCCTGCCTTAAAATTTATCCGGGTGGAGCAGCGCATACACCAGATACCCACCCAATAGTACAACGATAATGCCAAGAATGATCATCTTGTTTCCTCCTTACTCGTTCCGGTCCAGCTCCTTCTGGCACCAGCCGATCAACAGACATACCAGGCCGATACTGCCGGCCAGAACCGCGATCATGATGACGTCCATCATGTCCGACCGCCTCCTCTCTTTTTTGTCCT
>SAMEA3387510__coassemble_2064_pt1 | contig 13061 bp, 12 predicted proteins | sample SAMEA3387510__metabat2_high_PE_001 | metagenome-assembled genome bin SAMEA3387510 (sample SAMEA3387510) | Felis catus | biome: Faeces | place: United Kingdom | collected 2012
ATAAACGGATGGAAGCGGTTTTGCAAAAACTGGCCGCCAAGAGGGGATGCGATGTAGACAGCTTTGAAGTGAAAGAAGTGGTCGGAGAATTTGGCTTTGTCATGAAGCAGTTTACACAGGTAAAGAATGAAGAAGGGATGATGCTGGCACATGCGCAATACTACCGCGATGAAAAAGTAAAAACGATGATGGATGAACGATACGGCAAGGGTGCTTCCGAATTTTTCGCCCAGGCAATAGAAGCATTCTATCGTCACAAGGATTTTGAGGGCTGATGAAATATCCGCCGCCTGCACCGGCGGCAGCGCAGGAGACCGAAAGCGGTCTCCTGCTTTTTCTTTGCCGGGAAACCGCCCGGCGGGCACAAAAACAGGGCGGCAGCCAGATGGCTGCCGCCCCGGGGCGACGGATCGTTTAGAGATAGCTGAGTTCTTCTTTGCGGCGGCCCGCCAGGTCGGGGTTATCCAGCACGGCGCCCGCGCCCAGCACCACGCAGTCCAGCGGGCTTTCGGCCACATGGACGGTGATGCCGGTCTCGTTCTGGATCAGGGTGTCCAGCCCGCGCAGCAGCGCGCCGCCGCCCGAAAGCATGATGCCCCGGTCGATGATGTCGCTGGAAAGTTCCGGCGGCGTGCATTCCAGGGTGTCCTTGATGGCGTCCACGATGCGCAGCAGGCTTTCGTTCATGGCCTCCCGCACTTCCTCCGAGCGGATCAGGATGTCCTTGGGCAGGCCGTCCACCAGGTTGCGGCCCTTGATCTCCATGCTGGTCTCCGGGTCCTGGGGGCAGGCGGAACCGATCTCGATCTTGATCTGTTCGGCGGTGCGCTCGCCCACCAGCAGGTTGTATTTGCGTTTGATATAGGCGATGATGCTCTGGTCCAGCGTATCCCCGGCGCAGCGCACGCTGCGGCTGGTCACGATGCCCGAAAGGCTGATGACCGCCACCTCTGCCGTGCCGCCGCCGATGTCCACGATCATGCTGCCCAGCGCCTCGGTGGTGGGCAGCCCCGCGCCGATGGCGGCGGCCATCGGTTCCTCGATCACCGTGACCTGCCGGGCGCCCGCCTTGGCGGCGGCCTGCCGCACGGCGCGGCGCTCCACCTCGGTCACGCCGGACGGCACGCAGATGACCACCCGGGGCCGGGCGAACAGGCTGCGGCCGCAGGCCTGGCGGATAAAGCTCTGCAGCATGGCGGCGGTGATGTCAAAATCAGCGATGACGCCGTCCTTGAGCGGGCGCACCGCCACGATGGAACCCGGCGCGCGGCCGATCACGGCCTTGGCCTCATGCCCGACGCTGCGCACCCGCAGTTCGTCGCTGCGCGGGTCCACGGCCACCACGCTGGGTTCCCGCATGATGATGCCGCGGCCCTTCATGTACACCAGCGTGTTGGCGGTGCCCAGGTCGATGCCGATGTCTTTGGTAAACATAGCGCGAATTCTCCTGAAAATACGTTTGAAAAAGTCTTGTACGCGGTTCATGCACAGCTCCCTCACTTGGGGGCTGCGCGCCGCAGATCAGCCGAAGCGGCGCAGCAACTGCGCCGTGCGGTGCACCGGCAGCCCCATGATGTTGTAATAGCACCCCGCAATGCCCGCGCACCACAGCGCCGCGTGGCCCTGGATCGCATACGCGCCCGCTTTGTCGTACGGTTCGGGCGTGCGGACATAGGCCAGCAGGTCCTCCTCCTCTATGGCGGAAAAATGCACCAGCGTCGTTTCCACCGTGGCGGCAGCCTGTGTGCCCTGGCAGATGCACACGCCGGTGTGGACTTTGTGCGCGCGGCCGGAAAGCGCGCGCAGCATCCGCAGCGCGTCCGCTTCGTCCCGCGGTTTGCCGAACACTTCGCCGCCGCAGTCCACCACGGTGTCAAAACCGCATACGGTGTCCTGCGGGTGCAGCGCGGCAACGGCGCGGGCCTTGGCGGTCGCCAGCGCCTGCGCCAGATGGGCAGGGGTGTCGGCCGCGATCTTGCTTTCGTCCACATCGCTGGTCACAACGGTGTAATCCGGGGTGATAAGCGTCATCAATTCCCGGCGGCGCGGGCTGCCGGAGGCGAGGATCAGAGCCATGGCGGGGTCCTTTCGTGCTTTATTATAGTGAGGCGTGCCGGTCGAAATCTGCCGCAGCGGCACGAGACTGGAAAATTTTGGAAAAGGCTTGTCCTTATACGGTGCCGGTGGAACCAAAGCCCCCGGCGCCGCGGTCGGTATCGCTCAGCGTTTCGGCGGGAACAAAGGCCGCCTGCCATACGGGGGCGATGCAGAGCTGCGCCACCCGTTCGCCGGGCTGCACCGTGTAGGGCGCGTCCGAAAGGTTGACCATCGGCGCGCGCAGTTCGCCGCGGTAGTCGCTGTCGATAACGCCCACGCCGTTCGCCATGCACAGCCCGTGCTTGATGGAAAGGCCGCTGCGGGCGTAGACCAGCGCCACGCAGTCGGGGCCGGGCAGTTCAATGGCAAGGCCCGTGGGCACCAGCACCCGCTGCATGGGGGCGATGGTCAGGGGTTCGTCCAGCAGGGCGCACAGGTCGGCGGCCGCCGCGCCGGAGGTGGCGTACACCGGCATTTTGGCGCGGGGGTCCAGCCGCTTGCAGCGGACGGTTTTGATTTTGACTTCCATATGCTCCTCTTAAATTAAGTTGGAATTTTATTTAGCTTGGTATGGTGTGTGCGGTGCAACAGTATGATTGGCATAAGTGTTCCATGTGGGTTCATATTCTTCGGTTGCTTGATTTCCCCACATATCCCAATTGTGTCTGTCACCTCGAGCGAAAAGCTCTAGATACGGACCGGGTGAGCAGTGTTCAATCAAAGAAACAAACTCATCAGGTTTTCGGGAATGTTCCCTTTTGATTGCCCGTATAAGGTTTACTTGAGAACGACCGGGGTCAAGGGTGCGATTTTTGTCACCTTTTATTCCAAAAAGTAAAATTTCAGTAACATTTCTAAAATAAAAACCGACGCCACGTCCGTCAGGCATACCATCTTTTCTGACTTTTTCCCAAATTATATTGGTTTTATATTCAAATCCCCAACTTTTCATGACTTCTAACCCTTCAGGAAGGAGCGCGTTAGGAACCCAGAGATATAGATGACACTTTTCCGCTGTTAATTCACTGATAGGCAGTTGCTTGATTTCAGATAACTTCATCGTGTTGTAACGTGATAAGCGTCGATGTTCCGGGGCTACTTTCCCGGTTCTGTTTTGGAACTGCCACGGGGGGTCTGCATATATCGTTTTGTATTTTTTCCCTTTTGTGAATAGCCGTAAATTTTCGATAGTCTGATAAAGGCAACTAGTTTCAGTATGATCTGTCATAATTCATATCCCTCTACACAAGGCTTTTTAATACCTATTGCCAAAATTGGGCAGCCACCGTTCCGACGAGACTTTAAACGGTATTCTAGTTTTCCCATCCAAGTCGTGCTGGCGCCGTATTTGGAAATGAGAGAATGACCATTTTTATCTGTAAGATTTTTAAAGATGTCATTAAGTTCACGTGAACGTGTTACAATAACGCCAACTTCAATTAAACCACAATCGAAGTAAGTACGCATGGCGAGTAAATCGCGGTCGAATGTTTGGTCTTTGCTGTTCCATTCCAAGTCAAAGGCAACCTTCCCTTTTACAAAATCAATATTATGCCCATCAATATATCCTTCAATTACTTTCTCATCAAAAGGTTCACTAGAAAAACGTCCGCGCTGGTTTGCCCTGCGTGGGTATAGCTTTACCAAAAGATCGCCGGTAATACGAATTTCTCGCCAACCTAAAGGATAAAGAATGTCGTCAAATTTTTTGGGGATGGCAGTTTCATTTCCTCCGGCAGCTTGGAGTTCATCGGCTGATATTGAAAGATGGGATAGACATTTTTGGAGATCTTCCCATTCATTTGGAAATGCTTCACTTAGGATTTCCAGTGCGTGTCCGTAGTTTTGAAATTCAAAACGCTTCAATAAGGACTCGGGGATATACTGCCTTAATTTATCCATTGCTGACTCCTGCTAATTAATATGTTTGACGATAGGTTTACTCGTTGGTTTCAACGTGGCAATCGTCGTACTCGATGGTATAGTCCGGTTCGGCCGCCGCGCGGGCAGGGGCTTTCTCCAGCAGGGTGGCGATGCCGGCAACGGCCAGCAACACGCCCAGCAGCACGGCTACCACCTGCTCAAAAGCCAGGTAAAGGCGCACCAGCAGTTTGGGCGGGCGGATGGCCACGACGGCCAGCGCCACGCCGATAAGGCCCAGGATCAGGCCGGATTTTTGTTTTTCGTTCATGGGTCCTCCTTATGCGGCGCAGGGCCGCAATGTGGGAAAAATAGATGGATCACCGTTTCGACGGGTCATTATAGTATAACCCGCGGGTGAATTCGCTGTCAAACGCGCGGCCCGCCAAAATCCCTTCCAAGATCTGGGCGGTGCGGGCGGGGGATTCGGTGGTAAAGGCGGCCACCGCTATGTCCACGGGCAGTTCCCGCAGGCGGTCGCCCATGTACAGCGGCACCGGGTTGTAGACCGTGCGCACGCCTGCGCCGCCGGGGGCCGAGCAGGTCACGGTGAAATCCCGGCCCTTGCGGTCCCGCAGGGCGCCGCCGCCCGGGCACTGGGCGCAGTTACGCACGTTGCGCAGGGGGCAGGCGCGGGTCAGCATCAGCGGGATATGGCCGTAACACAGCGCCGCCGTGGGCACGCCGGGGGCGACTTCCCGCATGGCGGGCAGGGAAGTTTCGGGGTGCAGCAGCAGGCCGCGCAGGCCCAGTTCGGTATAGCGGGCGGCGGCCAGGGGGTTGGTGATGTTCAGGCCCAGCCCGCCATACAGGGGCCAGCCTTCGGCCAGTTTCAGGTGGGCGATGTTGTTGGCCACGGCCCCCGCAAACCCGGCGTCCCGCAGGGCGTCCAGGCGGCGGGCGGTGTCGGCTTCTTTGCGGCCGAACATCACCCGCGGCAGTTCCAGCAGCGTGCGTTCGCGCCAGGCGGCGGGGATCTTCTCGGCTTCCTCGATGGGGAAGATCAGCCAGCGCAGGCGCTCCGCGGCTTCCGGCGGGCACTGGGCCACCGTCCCGAAGCGGGCCGCCAGCGCGGGAACGTCCCCGGCGGTATGGACGGGGAAGGACGGCGCGGCATAGGGCTGCACCGCGTGGGGCGCGGCCTCCATGCGCTTGGCGAGCAGCTTGTCCAGCGCCTCCCGGCGCAGGTCGTTCCAGACGCTGCCGGGCAGGAAGCCCGGTTCGCCGGCGACGGATACACGGTTGCAGAAAAACGGCGTGCCGCCGGTCTTGCCCAGCGCCCGTTCAATGGCGGGGACCTGGTCCTTCTGGGCGGGCTGCGGCTGCTGCTGGCTGTAGACGATCGCTTTGCGGCCGTCCGCGTCCGCTGCGGTCAGCTTGACGCCTTCCTCTTCAAAGGCTACGGTAAAATCCACGGGCACGCGCGGCAGTTCCCGGCGGAAAAGCTCGCGGGCTTTGGGCGTGGCGGCGCGGGTGGCGGCGGCGTCGGCTTCGGTGCGCACGCCGAACATGGCCCCGTCGTTTTTGCCGGTCAGATAGCCGTCGGTGAAGCCGGAACGGGAGAAGATGTCCCGCACCAGCCCCTCGTCATAGGGCTGCCCGCTGCGCGCGGCGCGGCAGGCGGTCACGACGGCGGCGGCATACTCCGGCGTGCGCAGCCGCCCTTCGATCTTGACGCTGGCCACCCCCGCGTCCATCAGCGGACGCAGATAGGGGATGTGGTCCATGTCTTTCAGACTCAAATGGCAGGCGCGGCCGGGTTTTCCCGGCGCCTGCCCCGGCGTGGCGTCAAAGGGCAGGCGGCAGGGGCCTGCACAGGCGCCCCGGTTGCCGCTGCGCCCGCCCAAAAAGGCGCTCATCATGCACTGGCCGCTGACGCTCATGCACAGCGCCCCGTGGATGAACACTTCACATTCGATGGGGCTGGCGGCGCAGACCGCCCGGATCTCGTCCAGCGAGAGTTCCCGCGCCAGGATCACCCGGTCATAGCCCAGTGCGGCCAATTCCTGCGCCCCGGCGGGGGTGTGCACGCTCATCTGGGTGGAACCGTGCAGGTGCAGGGTAGGGGCGATGGCCTTGACAAGCCGGGCCGTGGCCAGATCGTCCGCGATGACGGCATCCGCCCCGGCTTCGGCCACGGCGCGCACCGCGGCGGCCAGGCCGTCCAGTTCCTGGGCGTAAACCAGCGTATTCAGCGTCACATGCACGCGCACGCCGCGCCCATGGCAGAAGGCCACGGCCTCCCGCAGTTCTTCGGGGGTAAAGTTGCCGGCAGTGCGGCGGGCGTTGAATCCTGTAAGGCCCAGATAAACAGCATCAGCGCCGCTGAAAACAGCGGCGCCGAGCATTTCACGGTTGCCGGCCGGGGCCAGGATCTCCAGCGGGCGGCTCACGGCATCTCCTTGCTGTTCTCTGCGCGGCGCAGGCGGCGCTCCAGATCGTCGATGCGGCGCTTGAGGGCGGCGTTTTCGCGGCGCACTTCCTCGGCGGCCATCTTGGCGCTGGCGGCGTCCTCCAGGTAATCCTTGATCTGGCGGCGCATATTGTCGGCGCTGCCGCTGGCCTTTTCCAGCTCGTCGCGGTAGTTCAGCGCCGTCATCACGGCCGCGGTGGTGATGGACACCGAGTTGGAGGACGCCATCATCTCGTTCATATCCAGATTCAGCCGGTCGGCCAGATTCTGCATGTAGTCCTCGCTCTCACTGGTGTTGACGACATAGCTGGACCCGCAGATGTTCAACCGCACCTTAGAGGTAGCCATTCCCATAAAAATGTTCTCCTTCTTATCTGCTTATTTTCCGCCCGGGGCAGGGCCGGGGGTGTTTTTTACCTATATTATAATACAAAAAAGCCGCCGGAAAAAGCCCTTTTTGTGGAAAAGTAGAAAAAGACCGGGGGAATCAGTAAAAATCCCTTGCGAACACGTTCAATTTTGGCTATAATCAAGTACGGCAAGACTGACAGCCATTTGATCGGTTAAACCAGTACAACGAAATCAGTGATCCCATAAAATAAAAAGCAAGGAGAGAACGGTTTTGAAATATACCAAGCACGAATTTGAAAAGCTGCTGAAGGACACCCTGATGAGCGAGTGCAATGTCACGCTGGACATGGCCTCTGCCGACCAGATCTACCGCTGCCTGGCGGCCATCACCCGCCAGATCATGTCCGACCGGCAGAAGAAGTTCCAGGCCAAGGTCCTGGGCGAGGGCAAAAAGCAGGTCTACTACCTGTGCATGGAGTTCCTGATGGGCCGCAGCCTGCGCACCAGCCTGTTCAACCTGGGGCTGAACGAAGTGGCCGAGAGCGTGCTGGCTGACGCCGACATCAAGATCGACACCATCTACGACCGCGAACCCGACGCGGGCCTGGGCAACGGTGGCCTGGGCCGTCTGGCGGCCTGCTACCTGGACGGCATGGCCACCGACTGCATCCCCGGCACCGGCTACTCCATCCTGTACGAGTACGGCATCTTCAAGCAGAAGATCGTGGACGGCTGGCAGCAGGAAACGGCCGATAACTGGCTGCCCGGCGGCCAGGTGTGGATCAAGTCCCACCCCGACCAGGCGCAGGAGATCCGCTTTGACGGCCAGGCCATCGAGACCTGGGAGGGCGGCTTCCACCATGTGAAGTACGAAAACTATAACTCGGTCATTGCCGTGCCCAACGATATGTATGTGGCCGGTTACGGCAGCCAGGGCGTTTCCAAGCTGCGCCTGTGGCAGGCCAAGGCGCCCAGCTTCGATATGAGCAGCTTCAACGCCGGCAACTACAACACGGCCATCAGCCAGTCGGCTTCGGCGGAACTGATCTCCAAGATCCTGTACCCCAACGACAACCATACCGAGGGCAAGATCCTGCGCCTGCGCCAGCAGTATTTCTTCTCGGCCGCTTCCATCGCAGATATCCTGCAGAACCACCTGAACCAGTACGGCACCCTCGACAACCTGCCCGAAAAGGTCGCCATCCAGCTCAACGACACCCATCCCACCGTCGCCATCCCCGAAATGATGCGCATTTTGCTGGATGAGTGCAGCTATGACTGGGACACCGCCTTCGACATCTGCCGCAAGGTCTTTGCCTACACCAACCACACGGTCATGAGCGAGGCGCTGGAAAAGTGGAACGCCGATATCTTCCGCAGCACCCTGCCGCGCATCTGGCAGATCGTCTGCGAGCTGGACCGCCGCTGCCGCATGGAACTGGAGAAGGCTTTCCCCGGCGACTACGGCAAGATCAACTATATGGCGATCCTGGGCGACAACCAGGTGCGCACCGCCAACATCTGCGCCTACGTCTGCCACGCCATCAACGGCGTTTCCAAGCTGCACAGCGAGATCATCAAGGACAGCGTGTTCCACGACTACTATCTGTTCAAGCCCAAGGCGTTCAAGAACGTCACCAACGGCATCGCCTACCGCCGCTGGCTGCTGGCTTCCAACCCCGGCCTGACCGGCCTGCTGGAAGAGGCCATCGGCGACGGCTTCAAGCAGAACGCCGCCGAGCTGAAGAAGTTTGAAAAGTACGCCGACGACAGCGCCATGCTCGAAAAGCTGGGCAAGGTCAAGTACGAGAACAAGGTGGCGTTCGCCAATTATCTGGAAAAGGCCACCGGCCAGGTCATCGACCCCAACTCCATCTTTGACTGCCAGGTCAAGCGCATGCACGAGTACAAGCGCCAGCACCTGAACGCGCTGAACATCGCGGCGGAGTACCTCTACCTCAAGAACAATCCCAACGCCGAGTTCACGCCCAAGACCTATATCTTCGGCGCCAAGGCGGCCCCCGGCTACTATATGGCCAAGCAGATGATCCGCATGATCTGCAAGCTGGGCAAGATGATCGACGAAGATCCCGCCGTGCGTGAAAAACTGCGCATCGTCTACCTGGAGGACTACTGCGTCACCCTGTCCGAGCGGCTGATGCCCGCTTCCGAAGTGTCGGAGCAGATCTCCCTGGCGGGCACCGAGGCTTCCGGCACCGGCAACATGAAGTTCATGCTCAACGGCGCCATCACGCTGGGCACCCTGGACGGCGCCAACGTCGAGATCGCTGACGCCGCCGGCCATGAGAACGAGATCATCTTCGGTATGCTGACGCCCGAAGTGAACGCCCTCAAGGGCATGGGCTACCATCCGTCGGCCTTCATCTCCGGCGACAATACCGCCATGGCGGTGCTGGACCTGCTGGAACGCGGCTGGAACGGCGAAAACTTCAGCGAGATCACCAGCAACCTGCGCAACTCTGACCCCTATATGGTCATGGCGGACTTCAAGGATTACCGCCGCGCCCAGAAGACGGTCCAGGAGCTGTACAGCGATAAGCGGAAATGGAACCGCATGAGCCTGATGAACATTGCCAATTCCGGCATCTTCAGCGCGGACCGTTCCATCATGGATTACGCGCGCGATATTTGGGGCGCTACGCCGGTCAAATAATTTTCCTGTGTGGATCTGCTGCCGCGGCCGCCCGACCGCGGCAGCTTTTATTATTACAGCGGGAGGCTTTGCATGCCGCATACCTATTTCAACAGCCTGGACCCCGCCTGCAAGACGCCCTTCGGCGCCGTGCCGGCCGGGCAGGCGGTGACCTTCCACCTGACCGTCCCGGAAGAACTGGGCTATGTGGACCCCCACCTGGTACTGACCAAAGACCGGGAGGACCCCGTCCACTACCGCATGACGTTCGACGGCCAGACGCCCCAGGTCAACCATTTCACCTTTACCATCGCGCCCACTACATCGGGGCTGTACTTCTATTATTTTGATTTATATACCGACTTCCGCAAGATCTACCGCGGTCCCGGCGGCGAAGGGACCCTGAGCTGGACCGGCGGGGACTGCTGGCAGCTCACGGTCTATGAGCCGGAGTTCACCACGCCGGACTGGTTCCGCAACGGCACCATGTACCAGATCTTCCCCGACCGCTTCTGTGAGGGCGTGCCCAACAAACCCATGCCCTTTGCCGACCGGATCTACCGGGCCGACAAGACAGGGGAACCCTACTTCTGGCCCACGGAACAGGACGACGGCTACCTGAACATGGACTACTACGGCGGGGACTTCGCGGGCATCCAGCAAAAACTGCCCTACCTGCGGGACCTGGGCGTGACCTGCATCTATCTGAACCCCATCTTTGAAGCCCACGCCAACCACCGTTACAATACGGCGGATTACCTCAAGGCGGACCCGCTGCTGGGCACCAACGAGGACTTCGCCGCCCTGTGCGCCGCCGCGGCGAAAGAGGGCATCCGCATCATTCTGGACGGTGTGTTCAGCCATACGGGGTCCGATTCCCGCTACTTCAACCGGGAAGGCCGGTATGGTCCGGGCGGCGCGTACCGCGACCGCCATTCGCCGTACCGCAGTTGGTATGACTTCGATTCCGGCTACCCCAGCGGCTACCGCTGCTGGTGGGGCTTTGAAACGCTGCCCGAAGTGCAGGAGGATTCGCCTTCCTACGAGGAATTCGTCTGCGGCCCCGGCGGCGTGATCGACACCTGGCTAAACCTGGGAGCGTCGGGTTTCCGGCTGGATGTGGCCGACGAACTGCCGGATTCCTTTATTGAAAAGATCCGCCAGGCCGTCAAGGCCCACGGCGAGGACAAGCTGCTCATCGGGGAAGTGTGGGAGGACGCCACGACCAAGGAAGCGTTCGGCGTGCGCCGCACCTACCTGCGGGGCAGGGGGCTGGACGCTGTGATGAACTACCCCTTCCGCAACGCGGTGCTGGCCTACCTGGGCGGCGAGAGCGTGGCGTCCGTCAGCGAGCAGATCATGACCATCTGCGAGCATTACCCGCCCCCGGCGCTGCACTGCCTGATGAATTTCCTCTCCACTCACGACACCGAGCGCGCGCTGACGGCCATCGCGGGCGAGCCCGCTAACGGCCGGGACCGCTACTGGCAGAGCGGCCGCCGCGTGGCCCCCTGGAAGGTGGACGACGGGCTGCGCAAAATGCTGCTGGGCTACGCGATGATCTTCACGCTGCCGGGCGTTCCCAGTGTGTATTACGGGGACGAGATCGGTATGCAGGGCTACCGCGACCCCTTCAACCGCGCCTACTTCGACTGGAATTCCACCGAGGAACGGCTGCGCGGCCCGCTGCGCAACCTGGCCCGGCTGCGCAGGACCTGCGACGCTTTCGACGGCGGCCGCATGGAGATCGTGCGCGCCGAGGGGGACGTGCTGCACTACCGCCGCGTCGGCAGGACCCAGACGGCCGAGATCATCCTCAACCGCGGCCCGCACCTGTTGGCGGAGACCGCCTTCGGCAAATCGGCCGAGGTCAACCCCGGCGGCTTCACCGTGCTGGTGGAGGACAACGCCCCCGAACATGTGGGCTATTTTTCGATTTATTGATTTATAATTTGATTTGCGCTTTCAGGATGCCCCGCCGCAGGCGGGGTATTTTTTGCTGCGGGCGCGCATCTTCTGGATCGTAAGCGCGCGCCCTTGCCAAGTGGCGGTTTTTGGCAAAATGTACAGAAATGGAAGAAAAGACGCCGAAATTTTACATGAAAAAACTTGACAGCCGCGCTTTGACGTGTTAAAGTGTTTCCAAACAGGAACCCTGTGAAAGGAGGTATTCTGTTATGACTGCCGCAACTGTATTTTGGCTGATCGCAGCCGCCGCATTCGTGGTGCTGGAAGCCTGCACCACGGCGCTGGTGTCCATCTGGTTCGCTGCTGGCGCGGTGGCCGCGCTGGTCGCCAGTTTCCTGACCGATTCCCTGACGGTACAGGCGCTGGTGTTTGCCGTGGTCTCTGCCATTGCGCTGTGCATCATGGTGCCCACGCTGGCCAAGCGCCGCCGGCAGAACAAGCCGCCGGTGACCAACGGTTCGCCGCTGACCATCGGCAAACAGGGCTATGTGCTGGCGGATATCCAGCCCGGTTACCTGGGCCGCGTCCATGTGGACGGCCTGGACTGGCAGGCGCGCGCCGAGATTCCCATGCCCAAGGGCACGCCTTGCAAAGTGACCGATGTGGACGGCGCGGTTCTGATCGTGTGCCCGGTGACTGCCGACACAGCCGCCGTTTGATTCCCCGGTGAAAAAAGGAGGTCCCTATTATGATCCTGGCATTTGTAATCATCCTGATCCTGATTCTGATCGTGCTGGTACGGTGCATCGTCATCGTGCCCCAGTCCAATGCCTACGTCGTGGAATGGCTGGGCGTCTATAAGGATACCTGGGGCGCGGGCCTGCATCTGCGCGTGCCGTTTGTGGAACGGGTCGCCCGCCGCGTTTCCCTCAAGGAAGAAGCCGCGGATTTCCAGCCCCAGCCCGTCATCACCCGCGACAACGTCACCATGATGATCGACACCGTGGTGTTCTTCCAGGTGTTTGACGCGAAGCTATATACCTACGGTGTGAACCGCCCGATCCAGGCGATTGAGAATCTGTCTGCCACGACCCTGCGTGACATCATCGGTTCCATGACGCTGGACGAAACGCTGACCAGCCGCGACACCATCAACGGCCGCATCACGGCCAGCCTGGACGAGTCCACCGACCGCTGGGGCATCAAGGTCAACCGCGTGGAGCTGAAAAACATCGAGCCGCCGCTGGAGATCCGGCAGGCGATGGAAAAGCAGATGAAGGCGGACCGCGAGAAGCGCGCCTCCATCCTGCTGGCCGAAGGCGAAAAGCAGGCGGCCATCACCCGCGCCGAGGGCGAAAAGGAATCGGCCATCCTGCGCGCCGAAGCTGTCAAGCAGCAGCGCATCCGTGAGGCGGAAGGCGAGGCCCAGGCCCTGCTGACCGTGCAGAAGGCCCAGGCGGACGCCATCCGCATGATCAACGAAGCACACCCCACCCAGAGCATGCTGGCCCTGCGCAGCATGGAAGCCATGGAGAAGGTGGCGGACGGCAAGGCCACCAAGCTCATCGTGCCCAGCGATATGCAGAATCTGGCGGCCACTGTGGCGGCCATTCAGGAAATTTCCGGCGGCGCGGCCAAGTAAAACAAAAGATGCAGCAAACAGACCGGGACGGCATTGGCCGTCCCGGTCTTTGTTATTTCTGGCAGGGACCCCAGGCG
>SAMEA3387510__coassemble_2422_pt1 | contig 9532 bp, 5 predicted proteins | sample SAMEA3387510__metabat2_high_PE_001 | metagenome-assembled genome bin SAMEA3387510 (sample SAMEA3387510) | Felis catus | biome: Faeces | place: United Kingdom | collected 2012
GGGGGCGCTGGCGGCTGCCGTGGCGGGGCGGTGGCTGGGCGGCGGCAAAGCCCGCACCGGCGCGCTGGCCGGCTGCCTTGCGCTGCTGGCCGTGCAGGCCATGGAACTTTTTTTCGCGGGGGGCATCCTCGATCCCGCGCAGCTCGCCGCCACGGGATGCACCGCGCTGCTGGCGGCGGGGTTTGGCTGGGCGTTCGTACATTTTCCCGTGCGGCAGGCGCAGGGGGCCTGCCTGTGGCTGGCTGTGGGGGTGGCCTGCCTGCAGCGCTTTGCCGCAGGGCCTTTGGTTCCGGGCCTGGCGCTGGCCGCAGCGGCGGGCCTGTGCGCGGCCATAGCGGGCACGCTGGAACAGACGGCGGTGCTCAGCATCGCGTTTGCGGCGGCCATCACGGCGGCCAGCCCGGACCTGTGCTATGCGGCGCTGGCGGTGGCGCTGGGCAGCCTGGCGGCGGCCTGCCTGTACCCCGGCGAACGCTGGCGCTGTGCGGGGGTGTTCGTCGCGGGCTGCACGCTGGGGGCGCTGGCCGCCCCCAACGCGGCGGGGGTGCTGCCGCTGGCGGTGGGCGGGGGCCTGGGGGCCTGCGCGGCGCTGGCTTTGCCCGGTGCGTGGCTGCGGGCCGTGTTCCCGGCGCCCGCGCCCCCGGCCCAGGCGCAGGGGCTGAGCGGGGCGGCGCGGCGGCTTTCCAGTGTGGCCGATACCCTCAGCGATATTGCCGAGACCGTCAACGCCGTCTGCACGCGGCAGATGCCGCCGCGGGGCGAAAACTTCGACTTTGTGGTGGAGCACGTCGCCCGCACCACCTGCAAGACCTGCACCCGCCGCAACCGCTGCTGGGTGCGGGGGTATGCCACGGCCATGGACGGGCTGTACCAGCTCAAACCGGCTCTCGAAAGCCGCGGCCGGGTGGAGGTGGAGGACCTGCCGGGGCAGCTTTCGGTCTGCATCCATCCGGGGGACCTGTGCACGGCGGCCAACCATGGCTACCGGCTGTGGCGCAGCCGCCGCCAGACCCGTGCGCGGGCGGCCACCCTGCGCGCGGCCCTGACCGAACAGTACAGCGCCCTGGCGGGGGCGCTGGCCCAACTGGCGGGGCGGCTGGGGCAGGCGGGCCTGCCGGACCCCCGGCGGGAAGCCAGGGTCGCCCAGCTCTTTGCGGGGCTGGGGCTGGAAGCGCTGGAATGCAGCGTGACTTCCGACCTGGCGGGCCGCCTGACGGTATCGGTGACGATCGCCCGCACCCGCTTTACCGGCGAGGAGGCCGCGGCCCTGCGCGAGGAGGTGGCCCGGATCTGCCGCCGCGACCTGGAAGGGCCAGAAGTCACCCATTGCCGCACCGTGACGATGCTGACGTTTGCGGAAAAACCGGCGTTCCGGGCGGAGTTCGGCGCGGCGGGCCGTGCGGCCAAGGGCCAGACGGTCAGCGGGGACGCGCTGGAGCAATTCTGTGATACATCGGGCCGGGCGCAGATGCTGTTGTGCGACGGCATGGGCACCGGCCGCGCCGCCGCCGTGGACGGCCAGATGGCCGCGCGGCTGACCAGCCAGCTTTTGCGCGCGGGCTTTGCCGCCGAAAGCGCGGCCCGCCTGGTCAACGTAGCGCTGGGCCTGAAAAACGCCGAGCAGGAATCCGGCGCGACGCTGGACCTGCTGACGGTGGACCTGTACACCGGCCGGGCGGGGCTGTTCAAGGCGGGGGCAGCGCCCAGCTTTCTGGTGCGGGGCGGCGTGCCCCACCAGTTGGAAGGGGCCAGCCTGCCCATGGGCGTGCTGGATACCGTGGTGGGCCGCTCAACGACCTTTGGCCTGGACGCGGGGGACTGGGTGGTGCTGGTCAGCGACGGCGCCCTGGCCGACGGCAGCGAATGGCTGATGCAGCAGTTGCAGCTTTGCGCCAAACTGGACCACACGCCGGAACAGGCCGCCAAAGCCATCACGGACGCCGCCGTGCGCCGCGCGGGGGACAAGCAGGACGACATCACGGTGGCGGTGCTGAAACTGGTCCTGCCGAAGGGGGTGAGCGCGGGGTAAAAGAGGGAAGAGAGAGTTTGCTGTAACATTTTGAGCATGTTCCTGTTGTGTGTAGGGGCGGCCTGCAGGCCGCCCGCCGAGCACCTTTTGGCAGGCGCGGCGCCACCCGTTGGCAGACCCCTCAGCCTGCGCCTGCGGCGCATCCAGCTCCCCTACAAGGGGAGCCTTTTGGGGGAGTGCAACACGGAAAGCCGCAGCCCTGAGGGGGAGCCTTTGACGGGCAGTAGAGTAAAAGCCTCCCCTCCTAGGGGAGGTGTCTGCCGTAGGCAGACGGAAGGGTCCTCCACCTCTCGGAACCTCCCGGAAAGGAGAAACCCCATACCCGCTACCGCCGCCCACACGGCCAAAACCCATCCCAAACCGTATTTCTCACCCGGCCACCGGCCTGCAAAACCGGCACTTTGCCAGTTGTGCAAAAATATTTCCAGAAAATCCGAAAAAACTGTTTAAAATTCCACAAATATGTGGTAAAGTAGTATCAATCGGTGAGAAATGTTCAAATTCACCAGTAATCTACGCCGCAGGGCGGGTCATAGAGCCCCGGCGCGAAAAGAGGTTTGACGATTCATGGACTATGCAAGCAAAGACATCCGCAACATTCTGGTGGCCGGCCATGCCGGTTGCGGCAAGACGACGCTGACCGAAGCACTGCTGTATCTGAGCGGCGCGACCGAGCGCATGGGCCGTGTGGAGGACGGCACGACCGCCAGTGACTTTGACGCCGAGGAGGTCCGCCGCAAAGCGTCGCTGAATTCCAGCGTGATTCCGGTGGAGTATCAGGGCGTAAAGTATAACCTGATCGACGCGCCGGGCCTGTTCGACTTCGAGACCGGCGCCGCCGAGGGCGTCATGGCGGCCGAGAGCGTGCTGATCTGCGTGTCGGCGCGGTCGGGCGTCAGCGTGGGTGCCGAGAAAGCCTACCGCCTGGCCTGCCGCAACAACAAGGCGCGGATGATCTTTGTCACCAAGACCGACCTGGAAAACGCCGACTATTTCAAGGTGCTGGAGCAGATGAAGATCCGCTTCGGCCCCAGCGTGTGCCCCTGCGTGGTGCCGGTGCGTCTGGACGACGGCACCGTGGCGTACATCAACCTGTTCAGCCAGAAGGCGTTCAAATATGAGGGCGGCAAGCAGATCCAGATCGATCTGCCCGATATCGGCCACCGCTTCGAGGGTCTGATCCAGGCCATGAGCGAAGCCATTGCCGAGACCGACGAAACCCTGATGGAGAAATTCTTCTCCGGCGAGCCGTTCACCACCGAGGAGATCGTCCAGGGCATGGCCACGGGCGTGCGCAGCGGCCAGATCACGCCGGTGTTCTGCGGCAGCGCCGTGAACAATCAGGCATTGGATATGCTGCTGTACAACATGGACGTGCTGCTGCCTGGCGCCGACACCGCCGCCGCGGTGGGCGAAACGAAGGACGGCGAGCCGGTGGAGATCACCGCCGACCCCGACGCCCCGGTCTGCGCCTATGTGTTCAAGACGGTGGCAGATCCGTTTGTGGGCAAACTGAGCTTTATCAAGGTGCTGGCCGGCAAACTGACGGCCACCAGCAACGTCATCAACGCCCGCACCGGCCAGCCGGAACGCTTGGGCAAGACGCTGACGGTCTGCGGCAAAAAGCAGACCGATACCCCGGCCATCACCACCGGCGACATCGGCGCGGTGGCCAAGCTGGCGACCGCCAAGACCGGCGATACCCTGTGCGACCCGGCCCGCGTCGTGGCCCTGCCCGCGCCCGTCTACCCCATCAGCAACTACCGCATGGCGGTCAAGGTCACCAAGAAGGGCGACGAGGGCAAGGTATCCGGCGCGCTGGCCCGCCTGATCGAGGAGGACCCCGCCATCGCCTTTGCCGTGGACCCCGAAACGAAACAGCAGATCATCAGCGGCCTGGGCACCCAGCATCTGGAAGTGGCCGTGGCGAAGCTGAAGAACAAGTTCGGCGTGGAGATCGACCTGGAGGTCCCGCGCGTACCTTACCGTGAATCCATCCGCAAGAGCTGCAAGGCCCAGGGCCGCCACAAGAAGCAGACCGGCGGCCACGGCCAGTTCGGTGATGTGTGGATCCAGTTTGAACCCATCGAGGGCGAAGCCATCGAATTTGCCGAGAACGTATTCGGCGGCAGCGTGCCGAAGAATTTCTTCCCGGCGGTCGAAAAGGGCGTGCGCCAGGCCGCCGAGCACGGCGTGCTGGCGGGCTACCCGATGGTGGGCATGAAGGCCACGCTGCTGGACGGCAGCTATCACCCCGTAGACTCCAGCGAAATGGCGTTCATCATGGCCGCCAAGCTGGCGTATAAGGCCGCGGTGCCCGAAGCGGGCCCCGTGCTGCTGGAACCCATCGGCGCGCTGAAAGCGCACGTCCCGGCGGATAATACCGGCGATATTATGGGTGAGGTCACCAAGCGGCGCGGCCGCGTGCTGGGCATGAGCCCCGACGAGGATGAAATGCAGGTCGTGGAGGCGGAAGTCCCCATGGCGGAAATGCAGGATTTCAATACCTTCCTGCGGCAGCTCACCCAGGGCCGCGGCTGGTACACGTTTGATTTCGTCCGCTACGAAACGCTGCCCTCCAACCTGGAAGGCAAGGTCATCGAACAGGCAAAAGCCCTGGGCAACCTCTCCGACGACGAGTGACCGCCGCAGGGGAGACTGGCCTTGTTCTTTCTTTGCAAAGAAAGAACCAAAGAAACTCTCAACAAAAACCGGGGGTATGGCATACGCCATACCCCCGGTTTTTAATCGAAAGTTCTTTTGGTCCTTTTCTTACAAGAAAAGGACGAGAACAGGCCGCCTTCCCGGTGGCGGGCACCCGGTAGCGGAAAGTAGCGCGGGGTTGCTTGTAAACGGCGCAAAAATATGCTACGCTGGAACCAGAAAGGCAGGTGTACAGTATGACGGCAGCAGAATGGGGCAGGCAGTTGGCCGCCGCCCGGCGCGCCCAGGGCTGGACCCAGGAATCCCTGGCCGAACGGGTGGGCGTATCGCGGCAGGCCGTCGCCAAATGGGAACGCGGCGCGGCCCTGCCCAGCCCCGGCAACCTGTTGGCCCTGCGTCAATGCCTGGGCGACGCCCTGCCTGCACCGCCCGACCCGGCGGTGCAAAACGCGCCGGTGGAAACGCCGCAGACGGCGGATGTTCTGCCGGACCCGGCGGGCGCAGACGGAACAGGGAAGGCGGCGGCCCCGCCTGTGCCGGAAAAACCGGCCGCCCCAAAGGGCACGGGCAAATGGAGAAAAAGCCGCCCGTGGCTGGTGGCGCTGGCCGTGCTGTGCGTGGTGTTCTGCCTGATCTCGCTGGTCACCTATGTGTTCACGGCGCTGGCGGGGTTCTATCTGCTGCAGATCACGGTGGTGGCGGCGGCCGCCTGGGCCGTGGTATGCAAGGTGCGCGGCCAGTCCGCCGCCCCGGCGCTGTGGGGCGGGCTGAAAGCCGTGGGGGTGCAGGTGACGGCGCTGGCTGTGGCGGCGGTGTTCGCCTATTTTGTCTGGCTGGCCGGGGCCGGGTACCGTGTGGACGCGCTGGTACCGCTGACCGAAACGACCGTGCGGCAATACCCGGCGCTGGCGGAACGGGTGGACGGGGTCGCCGGGGACGAAACGCCTTTTGCGCTGTGCATCGGCGGGCCTGTTCCGGGGCAGCGCATCACCAAGCGGTATCTGGTGGCGGCAAAGGGCGTGACCGGCGAACCGGCGGCCCGTATTCGGACGCGGGATTTCCGCATCCGGCTGACCTGGCAGCCCGGCGACCCGGACGAGATGCAGTATTATCTGGTCCAGTGCAGCGGCGACTGGGATTTCAACATCGAGGTGACGGTGACGGGTTCGCCGGAACAGCAGATTGATTTGACCGCGCTGCCGGATAGCCAACAGACACAGGCGCAATGGGACACGGATTTGCAGGAACTCTGGCAGACCTATGGCTGATTTTCGCTCTTCCTGTAAGAAAAGGCCCCACGAACTTTTAATAAAAACCGGATAGAGGGCGCGCCCTCTATCCGGTTTTTGGTTAGAGTTTCTTTGGTCCTTTCTTTGCAAAGAAAGGACGGATCATCACATAGTTCGTCAGCAGCACGCCGTGGCGTTCCACCTGCTGGGGGCGCACCACGCGGTAGCCCCGCCGTTCAAAAAAGGGCCGCGCCGTGATGGATGCGTGCGTTTCCACCGGCCCCGGCACGGCGGCTTCCAGCCGGTCGCACAGGGCCGTGGCGACGCCCTGCCCCTGCCAGTCCTTGTGGACGTACAGCCGGTCCAGATACCCGTCTGCCGCCATATCCCCGAACCCCACGATGCGCCCGCCGTCCACCGCCACCAGCGTCGTGTGCGCCCGGAACGACTGGTCCCAGGCATCCAGGTCTACCCGCCCGTCGGCCCAGGCGTCCAGTTGTTCGGGCGTGTAGTCCCGCGCGTTGACTGTATGTACGGTGTCATAGAACAGCGCCGCCATCTCCCGGCAGTCGCCGGGTCGGTATTCACGCAACAACACTTTTTACAATCTCCTTTATATGAGGATTCGATATGAGAAAGAAGAAACGTTAGTATTTATCCGTTTTTTTGGAGTTACAGGATTTGCAAAGCATCTGGCAGTTATCGGGTACCGTCTGCCCGCCCTTGCTCCAAGGGATTATGTGGTCGCCTTCCATTTCGTCAAATTCAAAATGTTTTTTACAAATGGGGCAAACGCCGTTTTGCTTGCTGTATGCAGCTATTTTGTCGCGTTTGTCGAAGGCGCGTAGATTCAGCAATCTACCGGCATAGGGATCTGTTTCGCGGCAAAGAAGGAATTCATAGATACCTTTCGTTTTTTGCACTTCTTCATCTTCGTGCAGGCGCTTGACTTCGGAGTTCATTACCGCAGAATTGTAGGGGATAGTATGGTATTTGTTGTAAAGATGGCACCAATCTAACCCTTTCATGTCTGCATAATATTTCGGGAAGATTTTCCCGACCCAATTAAATACATCTTGAAAATACTGCCATAACTCGTCCGCATCGGCGTCTGATTTGTGTTGGGCCATATATTCTGTGATTTCTTTGATGCCGTGCAGTTCACAAATGCCTTTCAACGCTTTTTCAAGAAGTTCCTGCCGATTAGGATCACCAGTAATATACCTGTCGGATAAACGTTTTGCCGCGCAGTTTCGTTTGGAAAAATAACGTTTTGCGTCCGAGAGCCAAGTGCCCGTGTATACAGAATTCCGCAGTTCCTGGTCGGACAGTTTTTCCCCGGCAATATTAACTACTTTAAACCATTCCAGCTTTTCGGATTCTTCACCTTCGCAAATATAGATCATGAAATCATAATCCATGATCGCATTATATTTATCGTCGGGAAGGGCGTCCCAATAGTACTTTTTGTTGTCGATAGAAATGGAAAACTTATGGCTTAGATACTGCATAACAGACAAGGTTCTCTGTTGCCCGTCTAAAACTTCGTAAGTATCAGTTCCGGTTTTTACCCAATACATAACGTTCAGCGGAAAGCCTTTTAGTACAGTCTGGATAACAGCTTCAGCCTGATTGTCATCATAGACAAATTCTCTTTGATAAGGAGGACGGATTGCAAGTTTACCGCCATAGGCGAAAACGCCGTCGTCGCCGTTATCAGCGTAACCATTAAAAACGTCTTTTACTTTAATTTGTTTCGGTATAATTTCCATGGCATACTCTCCGTCTAATTAAGATACGTTTATATACAAATTTGCCATCAACAAGCGGGGCACCGCCTTTGTCCTTAAATCCGTTGATATGATAAATGCAATTTTCATTTGCAATATTTGCATCAGCCCGTCCGACAATCTCGAATTGCTCAGGGTTGTACTTATCCAAAAATGTAATGGGAACGCCCATTACACCGTTACATCTTACGCTTGATGAAAATTCTTCCATAGCGCAGCTTTCCGCTGATATAGGGGCCGTCCTTTCCGGTGTTTGAAGGGATGCCTGCAAGTCCGCGGATGTTTCCGGCGGCAAGGCCGATGATTTCAAACTGGTCCGGACTGTATTTGTCGAGGAAGGTGATGGGAACACCCATGATTCCGTTACACCTTGCGACGGATAACAATCCTGTCGTAGAGTCGGCGATACAAGAGTTCTCTCTCTCTCTCTCTCTCTCTACATTAACAGATTGTGAATTCTGGTTAGAGAGGTAGAACCTTGGCCCGCCAGATTCGTAACTTCCTTTTGGTGCGATTTCAGACATGGGGCGGCCTAAGTCGCGGCTGGAACCAACTATTTCAAATTGATCGGGGTTGTGCTTGTCAAGATAAGTGATGGGAACGCCCATATCTTCAAAGTAGTCACAGGGAATGTCAGAAGTTTTGTCTACGTTAATGGCGTCGTAATTGTCATATTTGGGATAATCTTCTTCGTTGCCATAATACTTTTTGTATAGAACTAATTTTTCATGGCGCATTGTATAATCAAGGTTTGTAAACCAGCGAACGCCTTTTACACGAATATATTTTCTACCGTTTTCATCTATACCACAGCCCGCAGCATGGAGAGGATAATCAGCAGGAACATAGAACATCCTATCTCCGCTATGAATACTTGCGCCGAGCCACAATTTATTATCTTTAATCAATGGAAAAATTTCTTTATAGGTGATGGCGTTAACATTACCTATAATTAAGAAATCTTTTTGGTATGTTATGAGTTGTTCAACATAATCTCTGAAAAGGCTAAACGGTGGATTTGTTACTACAATATCGGACTGTTTTAGATACTCGATGCACTCCTCAGAACGAAAATCTCCGTCTCCTTTTAACTTTTTGACGCCACGCTTTCTGGATTTTAGGAGAACATCAATATCATCATCGGAAACGCCGCGACCATTTGCCATTGGAACTTCTCTAATATCCATTACATAGCCATTGCCTGCAACGACAGGCTCATCCATCCAGTCAAAGAGGGTGAGTTGCTGGCCAATGACAGGAGAGTTGCTATAGGAAGTGCAGATTAACCTTTTTAAGCCAAGATAATTGAAATTGCGGAGGAAGAATTTACAAAAGTTGCTTTCAAAGGGGTCATCACAGTTGCATAACACAGTTTTTCCTTTGAATTTATCTTCATAATGGTTTATTTCAGCTTGGATAACTTCGTATGTAGTATAAAATTCATCCTTTTTGGCGTCTTTGGCTTTGGATAGCCCTGCGTTCTTGGCCATTCTGCTTCCCTCATTATTCGTATTTTGTAAATAGTTTCCTACATAGGGGAAATTATCTTTTTTCATCGTATCATAAAGGGATTGAAAAGGCAATAAGCATAAAACTATTTGCCGCTCTTTTCTTGGAAGAAAAGGGCCCAAAAGAACTTTTAATAAAAACGGACAGGGGGCCGCGGCCCCCTGTCCGTTTTGGGTAGAATTTCTTTGGTCCTTTCTTTGCAAAGAAAGGACGGATTACTTACAGCCGGTTCAACGCTTCCTGTACACGAGAGATCGTTTCCTCCCGGCCCAGCATGGCGGCCAGATCGGTGCCGCCGCCCGGCGTGCGGC
>SAMEA3387510__coassemble_2582_pt1 | contig 8495 bp, 10 predicted proteins | sample SAMEA3387510__metabat2_high_PE_001 | metagenome-assembled genome bin SAMEA3387510 (sample SAMEA3387510) | Felis catus | biome: Faeces | place: United Kingdom | collected 2012
CCGCCCTACGGTACGCCCGAAAACGGGTTGCCGTCCCGCAGAACCATATCACCGCTATAGACACCTTCCATGCGGCAAGGCTTTTGTTTTTCCCCTACTGTATGATTCCCGTAATACAACCAATACAACAAACCCAGAAACCAAAAGAAAAAAGGAGTGTATGCGTATGAGACCCATTCTATCGCTGGCTGCGTGGAACTGGCGCATGGCCCGCCGCCCCTACGGCATCCTGTGCGCGGTGTTCGCCGTGCAGCAGTTGATCGTTCTGCTGTACCAGGCACAGGTCCCCAATCAGATCGGGGACGGGCTGGCCGCTTATTACAGCCAGGGGCTTCAAATCAACGTCTTTGGCATCACGTTTCTGCTCGCGGGGCTGCTGGCCGGGCCTGCCATCAACGACCAGAAGCGGGCCAAATGCAGCTATACCTGGCTGACGATGCCCCTTTCGCCTGCCGCCCGGCTGGCAGCCCAGGTATTGACCGCCGCCGTTTTGCTGCTGGGGATCGTCGCATTGCAGTTGGTACTCTACGCCGTGTACTCGGTGCCTGTGCACCTGTTTGAAAACTTCGTGTTGGCCCAACAGGAACGCCCCTATTCCGTTCAAATGTTGTTCTATGAGGAAGTCATCCGCAGCGGGGGCATCTACTGGATGATCCCCCGGCGGCTGGGGCAGGCCGCGCTGATGGCGTTCACCCTGCTGGCAGCCGCCCTGCTGCTGACCGCTGTGCGGCTGCACAGGGGTTGGCGGCGGGCCGTGGCGGTCGTTATCGGCCTTGTGTGCGCGTGGGACTGCGCCCATCTGTTAGGGTCGGAAGCGAACTTTGCCCGGTGGGGGTATAGTTTCCCGTCGGCACCGAGGTCCGCAGTCATTCTGGCCGTGCTGCTAGGTTTCAGCGTCTGGTGGGCGCTGCGGGCCATCCGCCGCGCCGAGACCGCATAAGGAAAGGAGGATTTTTCCCATGAAAGGCAAACCCAAACGCCCGCTGCGCGGGCTGGCCCTGCTGGGGGCCGCGTCCGTTGCCGTGGTGGCGGCTGCGGCTGTCTGGCTGCAAGTGGGCTGGAAGTCCCTGGGGCTGAAAATCACCGACACCATCGGGGACGGCGCCCAGGAATTGCAGGGCTTTACGCTGGAAGGCGCAATAGAATGGAACGGGTCTTTTGACAGCCTGTACTTCCGCCTGGAGGACGGCACACTGCAAACATCGTTCTGGCTGGACAAACATTTGCCGGAAGTCCGCGACCTCAACTACTGGCCCGAAATGGTAGTGCCAAAGTCGGAACGCGCCCCGGCAAAGCCTTTGTCTCACAGCAAGTCAACCCCAAAACACAGGTCATACGCACCTATACCCCCGCCCTGCAGCGCACCTACACCTATACCCTGCCCGACGATACCACCCTGCGCCTGGCGGGAGAAACCGTCACGATGCAGGAGGAAGTGCCCGTCACCGCCATGACCGGGGACTGGAACGAAAGAGATTCCTCCTACGACTACACCTGGAGCGGCGAGACCCAAAACGAGTATGATGTCCAATACAACAACCGGCCGCTCTCCCCCGCAGCGGACAACGCCGTTTTCCTGGGGAACGGATACGGCCTGTGCTGGCGGGAGGATTTTCTGGGCCGCGCGCCGGGGCTTTACCGGGCCGACGGCCTGACTGACGAGGAGATCAGCGCACTGCCCCGTGACGGCCAGATGTACGGCAAAGACGTACTTTGCGCTTCCACCGAGATCGGCACCCTGACGCCCTTCTACTGCCCCGCAGACGCCAAGACCGCCCTGGCCGGGGCCGCCATGACAAACGGATTCACGCTGCTGTTGTACCAGAACAGCGACGGCCTTCTGTGCGCCGACCTGGTGACTTCCGCCGGGCAGTTGTCCGACCACTGGGAACTGGGCGCCCTGCCGGAAGGCGACCGCTACACCGCGATCTGCTTCCCCCGTTCCAACACGGGCAGCGTGGTGTTCGGCGTCAGCTGTGAAAAGCTGCTCGGCCAGGAAGACTATGTATCGACCTGCATGGAGCTGGTCCCCCTGCGTGTGGAAAACGGCAAGATCACCCTGGCGCATACGCAGCGCATCGACAGCGCCGTGCCAAGCGCCGCCGTGCTGAACGAAGCGGGCGACGCGGTACTGACAGCGCGCGCTTTGAGCAATACTTTTTCCTATGAGACAGGCAGCCTGGGGCAGACGGTTTTCACCGCCTTGACAAACCATGTCCAGCTTGAAGTCTACGACCTGAACACCGGACGCATGACCTACCAGGGCAGGCTGCACACCGGGGACCTCTCCGCCTGGGAGCCGGAGAGCCTGGCACGGCCCGCCACCTCGTTCAATTTTTCCGTACAGCCACAGGAGGAGGTCGCCCCATGATCGAAGTCAAAAATCTGCAAAAGACCTGGCGGCGGCACGGCAAGACCGTGGGCCTGCTGGGGGCCGATTTCACCATTCCCGACGGGCAGGTGGTGGGCATCCTGGGCGAGAACGGCGCAGGCAAGACCACCCTGCTGCGGGCTATGGCCGGGCTGCTGCCCGCCAAAGGTGAAGCCCTGTTCGACGGCAAGCCCGCCCGCGCCCAGTACCAGCGCATCAGCTACATCACCGGCGAGGGCAGCTACTACCCCGGCCTGACGGTGGCCGAATACGGCGCGATGCTGGCCGACCTGAACCCCGCCTTTGACCCGGCGCGGTACGACAACTTCTTGAAGTTTTTCTCGCTGGACGGGGCCAGTGTGATCGGGCAGCTTTCCACCGGGCAGCGCGCGCGGGTGGAACTGGCCGCGGGCTTCGGCAGGCGGGCCGCCTACTACCTGATGGACGAGCCGTTTCTGGGCAAGGACCCCTTCACCCGCCGGGACTGCATCAAGCTGATGAGCGGCGCGCTCCACGGCGAGGAAACGATCCTGCTTTGCACCCACTATCTGGACGATGTGGAGCAGTTTTTGGACCGGGCGCTGATCCTGCACGGCGGGCGCATCGCCGGGGACGTACTGCTGGACGACCTGCACGCCCAGGGCGAAACGCTGCTGGAACGCATGGCCGCCCTGTGCGGCTGGGACCCCCAGCACTATCTGGAATTCGGCGCCGACAAGCCCGACAAGCCCGAATAAAACACAGCGCGGCGGGCCGCTCCCCTTGCAGGGGCGGCCCGCCGTTTTCCTTTTTTTACAAAGCGGTGCGCGTTTTGCTCAGTCCGGCAGGCGCTCATAGGCCAGGCGCGGGCTGGGCGCACAGCCATCCTGAACGTAAATAATGCCGCAGTACGCAAAACCCGCCCGCGTGATGAGCTTCTGCATGATGCGGTTGTCCCGGTGGGTGTCGATGCGCAGGTGGGGGCTGCGGGCCTTGCAGAAATCCATGACCGCCGCAAAAACGCCGTGGGCGCTGCCGTCGGCGGCCAGCCGGTGGATCGTCGCATAGGGCGCGTCGCTGCGCCATGTTCCCTGCTCAATGACCGCGTAGGCCGGGTCCGGCCCCGGCACCAGCGCAAAGGCCCCGCAGGGCACGCCGGCCCGGCATACCACATACAACTGCCCCGCGCGGATGTCCGCTTCCAGCGCGCTGCGCGGCGGATGGGTGGTGCCCCACTGGTCCGGGTTGCCGGTGGCGGCCATAAAAGCCCGCGCCTTGCGGTAGATCTCCGCCAAAGCGGGCAGATCCCCGGCCCCGGCCGGGCGGATCGTCAGTTCGTGCATACAGTCTCCTTTTCCATGGTTTTCAGTTCCGGCATCACGGTGCGGCGCATGGTGATATAGCACGCCAGCCCGCCGATACAGTTGAAGATCGGCTCCGCCAGGAACACGCCGTTGACCCCCAGCCCCGCCACATAGGGCAGCAGCAGGGTCAGCGGCACCACAATGACCGCTTTGCGCAGCAGCGAGAAAAAAATCGCCTGCCGCGCCTTGTTCAGCGACTTGAACACGCTTTGGCCGCTGAACTGGAAAGCCATCATGACAAAGCCGAAGAAATAGATGTGCAGCGCCGGGACCGCCGCAGCCAGCAGTGCGGCGTCCTGATTGAAGATGCGGATGAAAGCCGCCGGGAACAGCGAGATCAGCCCCCAGATCAGCAGCGTATAGCCGAAGCCCAACTGCGTCATGAAGCGGATGGACCGGCGCACCCGCGGCGCCTTGCGCGCGCCGTAGTTGTAGCTGATGATGGGCGAAGCGCCGTCGCTCAGGGCCATGACCGGGGTCTGGGCGATCTGCCGCACCGAGTTGATGACCGTCATGACGCTGATATACAGGTCGCCCCCGAAGGTGCGCAGCGTGGCGTTGCAGGCCACCTGCACCAGACTGTCGGTGAAGGACATGACGAAGCTGGAAGTTCCCAGCGCCGTGATGCGCCGGATGCAGGCCCAGTCCGGCCGGAAGCCCCGCCAGTGCAGCCGCAGTTCGGTGTGCGGGCCGTGCAGGAAGCGCAGCACCCACAGCGCCGAAAGCCCCTGGGAGAGGATCGTCGCCAGCGCCGCGCCGCGCACGCCCATGCCGAACACGAAGATGAACAGCGGGTCCAGCACGATATTGCTGACCGCGCCCAGCAGCACGGTGGCCATGCCGACGCGCGCAAAGCCCTGGCTGTTGATATAGGGGTTGAGCCCCAGCGACAGCATGACGAACACCGTGCCCAGCAGGTAGATGGTCAGGTAGTCCGACGCATAACCGAAGGTCTCGCCGCTGGCGCCGAACAGGTAGAGCAGCGGCACATGGAACACCAGCCCCAGCACCGTGAGCGCCGCGCCGCAGACCACCAGCATGAAGCAGGCATTGGTCATGATGCGGCAGGCGGTGCGGTCGTCCTGCTGGCCCCGCGCGATGGAACACAGCGGCGCGCCGCCCACGCCGAACAGGTTGGCAAAGGCCGTCACCAGCGTGATGACCGGGAAGCACAGCCCCAGCCCCGCCAGGGCCAGCGTGCCCTCGCCGGGGATCTTGCCGATATAAATACGGTCCACGATGTTATATAAAAGGTTCAGGACCTGGGCCACCAGCATGGGGGCCGCGACGCTCAATATACTGTGCCGGACGTCCCCGGTGGAAAAGTCCACCTGGCCGCCCGCCCGTGCGTGGAGTGGGTGCTGCGCCATCCGCCTGCGCTTCCTTTCTATAAAGGGATAGTGTCTGTTGTTTTATTATAGCATACTTCGCCCGGCGGCGGAACATAAAAAGCCCGCGCAGCCGGGCTGCGCGGGGATAAACGTGTTTTGCGCGGGCGCGGTCTTGCCGCCCAGGTCACACCGTCACTTCGCCCACCAGCATATCGCCCGCCGTGTCCACGGCGTAGACGGTGTATTTGCGGATCTTCTCGCCGGGTTCGCGGGGGGCGATCCGCAGGCCGCCCTCCTCGGGTTCCACAAAGTGGAAGGTGCGGTGGCCCGTGGTGGCGTGGGGGCAGCCGTCCGGCACGGACCAGGCCAGCACCCCGCCGTCGGCGCAGAAGTCCCCTTCCAGCGGGCGCTGCGCGCCGCCCCGGTACAGATGGAACACGCCGGGCATTTCCGGCCCCGCCGGGCGCAGGCGCACGCTGTCCCGCTCCGGGCCGCCCGGCATACCGGGCACCGCGCGGCGCATCAGCAGCGCCACGTTGTCCCACGCTACCAGGAAGTCGTCCAGGTCCATCTCGGTCTCGGCGTCAAAATCGTTCTCGCCCGCCCAGGGGTCGCAGAGCAGCACTTTATCCGCGCCTTCCGTCATGCGGAAGCCCCGCACCGTCACAAAGCGGCGCTCCGGCCAGCCCGCGGCGGTCTGCGCCGGGGTGGAGTCCAGCGCCACGAGCGCGCCGTAGCCTTCGCGCATTTCGTCCCGCAAGGTCGCCAGGCCGCACCAGCAGATCCAGGTGGGGAAGCCCCAGCACCCCGCCGCCGCAGCCGCAAAGGCCAGATTGCGGGTGTCGGCGCCGTCGGGTTCGCGCCAGTCCCGCAGGACCTGGGCAAATTCCTCCGGCAGCAGGTCGGCGCCCCAGCGGTTGGTCAGGCTCGCCAGGCCGATGGCCAGGTCCATCCACGGGCGCAGCGCCGGGGCGCGGCGGGCCACCACATAGGGCATCAGGTGGAGCTGCCGGTTGACGCGGCGGCCGCGGGCGGGGATCGTATCCACCCGGCGCACGGTGACGCCCAGCAGGCGTACCGCCGGGGTCACCTTTTCGTCCTTGGTGTACAGGTAAATGCGAAGCTGCGCCTGGGTGGCGCATTTGCTCTCCAGCCGGAGGGCGTCGGCCCCCATGCGCAAAGGCCCGCGCTCCCGCGGGGGCGAACCCTCCCGCCGCAGGTGGGGGCTCCATTTGCCAAAACTCCCCCAGCCGCTCCAGTTGCCGTCCACCAGCACCCGGGCCTGGGCTTCCACCGCCGTGCCGGGGGGCGAGACCGCGTTCCAGCTCACCCACATTTCATCAAACAGCGGCATCGGGATGGGGGCGCTGGTATAACAGCCGTAGGGCATATAGCTGCCCCGCACCGGGTCCAGCACGACGCACCCTTCGGCCACCGTCACATTATCCAGTTCGCCGCGCATGAACGCCTCGGTATCACGCAGCAGCAGGGTATTTCTTTCCATAGGGTCCTCCTCCCCCCGCGGGCGGCCATCGCCGCGCGGGGTCTATTCCCATGATACCGGCTTTGGCCGCAGTTTGCAAGGCCGTTGTAAAAATAAGTTTACAAATTCCGGCGGAATTGTGTTACAATAGAAAGGATCTAATCCCCTGCCCACGGCAGGGCAGGCAAAGGAGTGTACATTTTCTATGGCATGGGTCACCAAAAGCAGTGACGAAGAATACGGCCCCCGGCCGGAACCCCGCACCTATACCAAGCAGGAAAAAGCAGCAAACTGGTGGCATTACCACTGGGCAGCCCTGGCGGCCATTCTGGCGGCGCTCGGCCTGGCGGCCTGGTTCATCTACGACATGGTGAACCAGACCGACCCCGACCTGCGCGTGGGCTATGTGGGCCAGACCACCCTGCTGCCGGAAACCACCGAGGCCCTGCAGCAGGCGCTGCTGCCCTATGTGGAGGACCGCAACGGCGACGGGCAGGTGGTCGTGCAGGTGAGCAGCTACGAAGTGTTTTTTGCGCCCGAAAGTTCCAGCGACAGTGCGCTGGACGACGTTCTGGACGACATCCAGAGCACCGGCGAGACCGCGCCCTACGACCCCTACGCCCAGATGGCCGGCATCACGCCGTTGAGCGCCGAGGTCGGCCCCAGCGGCGAGACCTGGCTGTTCCTGCTGGAGGACCCCGCCGGGTTCCAGACCCAGACCCAATGCCTGCAATACCCCGACGGCACCACGCCCCCCGACGGCGAGGCCGGGGACTGGCGGCAGATGGTCTACCTGTGGTCGGACTGCCCCGTGCTGACGGGACTGGACCTGGGCGACCTGGCGCAGCCGCTGCCCCAGCCGCTGTACGTGGGCTGCCGCGGCAGCTTTACCGAGGAGCCGGTGGACGGCTATGCGCAATCCACCACCCTGTGGCACACGTTGACCGAGGGCGCCCAGCCCGTAGGGGCGGCGGACTGATATGCGCGCCACGCCCCGGCTGCGCGCCTACCTGCGCCGGTTCCGCAAGGCGGCCCCGCCCCCCGCGGCGAAGCTGCCCTTGCCCGACAACCCCTACCGGCGCTTTTTCACCCCCCAGCGCACGCTGGAAGAACTGACCTGCCCGGGCGCGGCCCCCGCCGCCCCCCGGACGCCGCCGAAAGACTGAACCGCCGCAGGCGGATTTCGGCAATTTTGGCAGGCGCGGCGCGGTACAATGGTCCCGTATTCACTTTTTGAGCAAGAGAGGGGACCCATTGTATGCTGCAAACCTTGGAACGAACCACTACTTATGAGACCCGGATGCTGACCCCCGCCGACCTGGAAGCATTGCAGGCGCTGTGCGGGCAGCAGGGCCTGCCCCTGCTGCCGCCCCATGGGCTGGGCCCCGCCCTGTACAACGGCCAGCTTTTGGGGGACCTGACCCAAAGCGGCGAACTGCGCGCCGCGCTGGCGCTGCTGCCGCTGTATTCCGACGCGGTGCTGCCCGCCAGCCTGCGGGCGGCCGGGTACGGGGCCGACGGCCAGGGCGCCGTGCTGACCCCGCCGCTGTGCGCCGGCCACTACCCGCGGCTGCGGCAGTTTTTGAGCGCCGCGCTGCGGCTGGCCGCGACCCGCTACGCCAGCTACCATGTATGGGCGGTGCAGCCGTTGGACGCCGAAGCCCTGCCCGCGTGCGAGGACCTGTGCGCGCAGTATCTTTCGGCCGGGCTGACGCTGCGGGCCGTGCGCCCCATGGCCGAAACGCAGATGATGGTGTTCTCGGCCCGGGGGCTGCCCCACTGGCGGGAACCGCGCCGCCGCGTACACCTGAACGACCCCGCCCTGCCCCGCCTGCTGGAACACGGGTATGCGGTGGGGGATTTCGGCTGGGGGCCGGGCGGCATGGAACTGCTGCTGCGGGACGCCCAATGACGAGTCAGAACCCCCGGCAAAGCCGGGGGCTTGGGTTAGCCCTAGAAGGGCATAA
>SAMEA3387510__coassemble_2880_pt1 | contig 7137 bp, 6 predicted proteins | sample SAMEA3387510__metabat2_high_PE_001 | metagenome-assembled genome bin SAMEA3387510 (sample SAMEA3387510) | Felis catus | biome: Faeces | place: United Kingdom | collected 2012
CTGCCGCACGCTGTAAAAGCGGCTGCCCAGCAAAAGAAACAGAGAGCCCATCCCCTTAGCCAGGGACGGGCTCTCTGTTTTGTTCTCGCCGTTACAGGTGGCGCAGGTTTTTCCTGTAACGCCGCAGTTCGCCTTCATCCGCGCCGCGGATGATCTGTTCCAATACGCTGCGCACGCTTTCGGTATCCTGCGGGAGCGTGCCCTCAATGGGGATCGCGTTGGAAGCGCCCATCGCGGCAAACCAGACCGGGATGTCCAGATTTTCAACAAGGGTCTTTAACTCCCTGTATTTTTCGATCTCCTGTTCTTCCTTCCAGTTCCCTTTTTGGATTTCTTCATACAGTTCGGAATCGGGGTACATCGTCAGCATGCTGGCCCCTATGATCTGCGGGTGCAGTTGGTTGCATACGGCTGCGGTCGCTTTCGCCCCCGCCTCGCCGCGCCCCGCGCCGGAAACGCCCGTAAGGTAGAAAAAGTTGTAGCCGATCCCCGCAGCGTCCAAACGCCGGCACTGGGCGATCACATCGGCCGCCGTATATCCTTTGTTCATAAACGCCAGTGCTTCGTCATCCCCCGTTTCGATCCCGATTGTCAGGCCGTCATACCCTGCCTGTTTCAACTGCGCCAGTTCTTCATCCGTTTTCAGCGTGATGTCCGTGACCCGCGAAAAGCAGCCGATCGTTTTGTCATCCGGCAAATAGCGGTGGATAAGGGCCGCGATCTCCAGCAGGCGGGAAGCCTCCAGCACAAAGGGGTTGGCCCCCGTCAAAAAGGTGCGCCGCACTGTGCGGCCGATCAGCCGCCGAAGCTGCCCTTCCACTTCCTGCAAGTCGGCTTCTATCTCTTCCAGCGGCGTCATTTTGAACTTGAACGGCAGGTCGTTATACAGCGTGCAGAATTTGCATCGGTGATGCGTACACCCCGCCGTCACCTCCAAAAGCAGGGAGGACGCCTCGTACGGCGGCCGCCAGATCGTCCCTGTATAGTGCATATCAATCGCTCCTTTCATCTTTGTGCCCATTATATCCATTGTACACGGATTTGAAAAGTACGGTACTTATTTGCAGTACATTGATTTTCTGTAGTAAGCATGGTAGAATAGACCGCAACAGGAGGAGTGAAACGATGCGAAAAACACAGTTGGCAGTCGAACGCTGCGTGACCATATCGACCATCCAGAAACTGCTGGGCGGAAAATGGAAGCTGGAGATCCTTTATTATATCGGGGTGAAACACATCCGGCGGTTCGGAGAACTCCGGCGGCATATCGGGGAGATCACGGAATCGTCCCTGACAAAGCAACTGCGGGAACTGGAAGCCGATGGTTTTATCTCGCGCTTTGATTACAAAGAGGTCCCGCCGCGGGTGGAATATTCCCTGACGGAACTGGGCGAGAGTTTTATGCCCGTTCTGGACTTTATGAAACTGTGGGGCGAAAAGAACCTGCCCGCCCCCGGCCAAAACGGGACCGGCACGGCCGAGAACACTGCCGCGCTTTGAATGACGGCGTTTCTTCTTTTCGCTGCCGGACGCGCCGTCCAGCGGCAGAAACGTGCGTCCGGCGCCCGCCCCGCCGGGGGCGGGCGCATTTGACAAAGGCTGCGCGCAGAGCGTATGATAAGCATAAGACTGCGTGCGGGGGCGCGCCCTGCCGCACGGTTCCCCATGCGATCCCTGTAATATTCCGGCGGCCTTTCTGCCCTGCGCCCGGTTGCGGCCCCGCCCCTGTCCTCCCCATGGGGAGGACAAGCCGCTGCCGGGCGGCGTATTTTCCCGGCAGAAGGAGGAAATCCCCTTGCGCTTTACCAAATCCCTGCGGTTCCGGCTGATCGTACTGTCGGTGCTTTGCACCGCCGTGGTCAGCCTGGCGGGCAACCTGTCGCTGTACGGCTACCTGAACGGCATCATCGACCAGCGCGCCGACCATATCGACGAGATCTACCTCACCAACCTGCAAAGCCAGTTGAACACCTACCTGATCGACCTGAACGATCTGGCCGTCATGTGCGCCACCGACACCGCCGTTTCGCGCTCGCTGTCCGGCTCGACGGTGGAGGCCATCAACGCCCAGGGGCAGCTCAACGCCTACCTGGCCACCTCGCCGGTGCAGGACTATGTGGACGTGATCAGCGTGCTGAACAGCCGGAGGCTGATCGTTTCGGCCACCACGCGCACCTTTGGCGAACTGCGCGACTATGAAGCCATTCTGGAACAGCCGCTGTACCAGCAGGCCGTGCAGAGCGGCGCGGCCCAGCAGATGGGCATCGTGCAGTCCATCCACAGCGGGGACCGCGCCCTGGCGGTCATCTGCCCCGTGCAGGGCCTTGGCAGCCGCCCGGGGCAGGGCTACCTGTATGTGGAGTTGGACCTGGACCTGTTCGACCACGCGCTGGAACCCTATGCCGAACTCAACGCCCTGTTCGTGACCGATCCCGCGGGCCAGTTGGTGACGGCGGCCCCCGCGGGCATTCCGGCGGATTTTACCGCCGCGGGCCTGACCGACGGCACCTGCCAGATCGGCGGCCAGACCTACCAGGTGCGCAGCCAGCCGCTTTCGATGTGCGGGCTGCGGCTGTACCACTGCACGCTGCAAACTTCGCTGGACCGGGAGGGCACCCACATCCTGTACACGGTCATCGCGGTGGTGGTGCTCAGCCTGCTGCTGGCGGTCTGCCTGTCGGTGCTGGTATCGGCCTACTTCTCCCGCCCCATCAGCCGCCTGAACGAACGCCTGCGGCGGGTGGCGGCCAACGACTTCTCCTTTGACCCCGAGATCGAAAAGCCCCAGAACGAACTGGGGCAGATCGGCCGCACCGTCAACGAGATGTGCATGAGCATCGACCATCTGCTGCACCAGACCGCCGAAATGTACGACGAGCGCCGCAACATCGAAATTTCCCTGCTGCAAAGCCAGGTCAACCCCCACTTTTTATACAACACGCTGGATTCCATCCGCTGGATGGCCGTCATCCAGAAGAACCCCGGCATCGCCAGCATCACGCGCAGCCTGTCCAACCTGCTCAAAAACATCGCCAAAGGCACCCAGGACAAGATCACCCTGCGGGAAGAACTGGGGCTTTTGCAGGACTACATCGCCATCCAGTCGGTGCGCTATCTGGAGACTTTCACCTTTGAGAATCGCGTGCCCGAATCCCTGTACGACTGCCGCATCGTCAAGCTGACCTTGCAGCCGCTGGTGGAAAACGCCATCTTCCACGGCATCGAGCCCACCGGCGAATGCGGCACCATCACGCTGACCGGGCGCGAGGAGGGGGACGACCTCTACCTCTGCGTGGAGGACGACGGCGCGGGCATCGAGCCGGAACGGCTGAAGACCATCCTGACCACCGAGAGCAAGCGCAGCAGTTCGTCGATGAACGGCATCGGCATTGCGAACGTACACAAGCGCCTGCAGCTGATCTACGGCCGCCAATACGGCCTGACGGTGGAAAGCGAACTGGGCCGCTACACCCGCGTGACGGTGCATCTGCCCAAGGAGGTATGACCCTATGTATCAAGTTCTGTTGGTGGACGACGAGCCGCTGATCCTGGCGGGCATCAAGTTCATGATCGACTGGCAGAAGAACGGCTGCCAGATCGCCGGGACCGCCGGCAACGGCCAGCAGGCGCTGGAAGCCCTGCGCACGCTGCACCCCGACATCGTCATCTGCGACATCGCCATGCCGGTGCTTTCGGGCATGGACCTGCTGCAGCGCGCCGCCGAAGAATTTCCTGAAGTGGTGTTCATCATGCTGACGAACCACCGGGACTTCCAGCTTGCGCGGGAATCGCTGCGCCACCGCTCGGCGGATTATCTTGTCAAAAGCGACCTGGACGAAGCCGCGCTGGAAGCCAGCCTGAAACGCGCCAAGGAAGAATGCGACAACCGCCGCCGTCTGGCCCGCGCCGAAGCCGCGGCGGACTGCCTGGCCGACAGCCGCCGCGCCCTGCTGGAAAACGCCTTTCTCTCGGTGATCCTGGCGCAGGCGGGCGCGTCCTGCACGGCCGCGGCCGAAGTGCTGCGCGACAACGGCGCGCTGACCGGCTATGCCGCCGCCTACATCCCCATCCGCTTTGACGCGGTGCCGGGCTACGGCGAATTTTCTGAGAGCGAGCGCGCGCGGCTTTTCAACTGGCAGCGCGAACTTTGTGAAAAACTGGCCCGCAACCTGTTCCCCGCCTTTGTGCTGCTGGCCCCCGAAGCCCCGGCCCAGAGCGAGGCGCTCTTTTTGCTGTGCTGGGACCTGCCGCAGGACGGTTGGGAGAAGAAGCTGCGCACCTATGCCGAAAAGCTGGCCACCGCCAGCGCCACCATCACCCAGGCGCAGCCCTGCGTGCTGGGCACCCGCCGCTTTGACGGCGGCGGCGACCTGGACGAATGCCGCACCCAGGTGTTCGCCCTGCGCGACCACTACTACCTGACCGGCGCCGGGACCCGGATGTTCTACGACGAACTGCCCGCCGTCGAGTGGGGGCGGCTGTCGCTGGCGGGCATCGCCGGGCGGCTGGACGCCGAGGTGCAGGCCAAAAACGCCGGGGCCTGTTCGGCGCTGCTGGACCGCGCCATCGAGCGCGTGCGCACGGTGCCCCACCAGAAAAGCCAGGCCCTGTGGCTGTGCGGCGAGATCCGCGGCGTGCTGGCCGCCCGCCTGGGCGAGGATTTCGTCCGGGACTGGCCGCCCATCGAGCGGCTGGCTACCCGCGACCTGGTGCTGCAATGGCTGCAAACGGCCAAAAACGAGCTGACCGAGCAACTGGCCCAGAGCGGGCACAGCCGGTCCCAACTGGTGGAAAAAGCCTGCCGTTATGTGCATGACAACGTGGAAAAGCACATCATGCTGCAGGACGTGGCGGATTACGTCTGCATCTCGCCGGGGTATCTGTCGGGGCTGTTCAAGAAAGAATACAACCAGAACCTGATGGACTATGTGAACGAGGTCAAATGCAAGCGCGCGCAGGAATTGATCCGGGAGGGCCGCCTGCGCATTTACGAGATCAGCTATATGCTGGGGTTCGACAACGCCTACTACTTCACCCGCGTGTTCAAACGCTACACCGGCATGACCCCCACCGAGTACCAGAAGCAGGCCCAGAACGGCGACAAGGCGGACTGACCGCACCGGGGCTTGCCGGGGGAAGCCTGCGGGGACGTTCCCGCGTTCCGCGCGGTCTGAAAAGGCCGCCCGCCGGGGACGCCCCCTTGTTTCTATACAGAAAAGCGGCCGCGCCAAAAGGCGCGGCCGCCTGCGTTCATACCGTTGCCGTGGTGGTAAACCGTAGGGCGGGGTCTTGACCCCGCCGGGCGGTGGCTGCCTTGCCCGCAGGCTTTGGGGCGCGGGACATGGAAGAAAAGGGGCTCGCCGCCCGCAAGGTGTAGGCGGAAGTCCCGCCCCGCGTGGTGTACAGCCTGACCGAGCCGGGCCAAAGCCTGTGACCGTTCCCGGACGCCATGCGGACCCGCGGCGAGGGCTGCCAGGCGCAAAATAGCTGAAAAAACCGGGCTGGGCCCGTTTTTTCTGTTTTTGCGATCCTTCTATTTTATCAGGCGTGCGGCTGTGCTGCGGGGATTCCGGGGCAGGTCCGGCGGGTTCCGGCTCACAGCTTCCGTTCCAGAACCCTGTCGATCTTCCCGGCCAGGGCTGGGGGAAGCTCTTCGCGCCCGGCGGCGCCCGCACATACAAAAACGGCAAGTTCCTTCATGCCCGCCAGCCGGAAAAACTCACGCACGTTGCGGCGTATCATCCGGCTTTGGCCGCACAGCCAGGAAAACGGCGCGGGCGTGTTGCAGGCTGTAAAAAGGATGTACTTTTTGCCCTTCAGCCGTGCTTCCGGCAGGGGCGACGCTTCCCCGATGGCCGTCCCCAGCAGGCGGTCGAACAGGTTTTTTACCACCGCGGGCACATTGGCCCAGTAGACCGGCGCGGCCAGAAAAACGATCTCACATTCTTGCATCAGGCGGGCGACTTCCTGTAAATCGTCCTGCTGTACGCAGCTTCGCGCGGCGATGCAGGTCCGGCACCCCTGGCAGAAACCGATGTTTTTCTCATAAAGATCGACCGTCTTTACGGTATAGCCCTTTGCTTCGGCCCTGCGGACCGCATGGCGCAGCATCGCGGCGGTCATGCCGTTTTTGCGGGGGCTGCCCAACAGGGCAAGGATGGTCTTTTCGCTCATTGGTCGTTCTCCTTTGCGATAGAATGGTACAGCATCTGGAATCCATAGGCCATAAACTCTTTTTTGGACAGTGCCATCGTGCCGGCAATGTAGGCTTCTTTGTTGGCGGCAAGCTGCACAAGGCCGGCCAGCATCCCCCACAGGGCAAAGATCGTCGGCAGGACGGGCAGGTCGCGCCGCAGGTCCCCGTTCTCAATGCCCGCCAGCAAAAATTCTTTCAGCTTTTCGTTGATCTCCTCCCCGACTTGATAGGTCTCTTTCTCTTCGGGAAGGCAGGGGGCGGCTTCCAAGTCGATATTGATTTTTTCCAGCGCCATCTGGAAGTAGAAAGGGAATTCCTCCTGATAAGCCGCCAGACCGCCGCAGATCAGGTCATAGCGTTCCTTCGTCGATACCGGCTGCGCCAGTGCCGACGCAATGCAGTCGTACAGCTTTTTCATGCTGTCCAACACCAGCAGGCCGATGATCTCGTCCTTGTTTTCGAAGTAGACGTACAGGGTAGCCTTGCTGTAACCGGCGGCTTTGGCTATATCGTCCATCGAGGTCGCCGCGATCCCTTTTTGCAGAAACAAAACGGATGCGGCCGAAGCGATATGTTCCCGGTGTGTGCTTTTCGGTTCCTTTTTTCTGCGTCCCATGGGGTCCTCCGTGTATGGTAAAGGAATAATTAAACTTACAGTTCAATTATATTGTGCCGGGATGACGCTGTCAACCCCCTGCCGCAAATAGAAGCCGCCACTCCAAACAACGAAGTGGGACGCCCGCAGAAAGCGGCCGTCCCCCCTGTTTCTATTTGCGCGCAAAAGTCCCCGCGCACGGGCTGCTGCGCCGGTACAGCAAACAGGCGGCGCCCCGCAATCGGCTGGCGGCTCTGCTGCTTTATTTTGAAAGTGTTGCATCGAACGAACGGTTATTCGGAATAGCAAGCTGCTGTCTGACAAAATCTTATGTGTTACTTCATGG
>SAMEA3387510__coassemble_2949_pt1 | contig 6915 bp, 4 predicted proteins | sample SAMEA3387510__metabat2_high_PE_001 | metagenome-assembled genome bin SAMEA3387510 (sample SAMEA3387510) | Felis catus | biome: Faeces | place: United Kingdom | collected 2012
CCGCACCCCGTACTCCAAAGGGGGAAATGCGCGCGTCGGGCACCGCCGGTCTCCGGCCTAAGAGCCGCCGCTCGCGCGGCGGTTGGCCTCCGACACGCCACTGCGGTGTCAGTGCGCGCGTGTTTCCCTCTTTGCAGCGCAGCGCCCCTCAGCCCTTCATGCCGCTGGTGGCGATGCCCTGCACGAAGTAGCGCTGGCAGAACAGGTACAGCACAAAGACGGGGATCAGGCTGATGACGCTGGCGGCCATGATGAGCTGCCAGTCGCTGGAATACTGGCCCTGGAACATGCGGATGCCCAGCGGGATGGTCTTGTTGGCCTCGCTGTTGAAGTAGATCATGGGGCCCATGAAGTCGTTCCAGGTGGTGACGAAGCTGAGGATGGCCAGCGACGCCAGCGAAGGCTTGGCCAGCGGCAGCACGATGCGGAAGTAGGTGCCGTACTCCGACAGGCCGTCGATGCGGGCGGCTTCCAGCAGGTCGTTGGGGATGCTCTGGAAGAACTGCCGCAGCAGGAACACGCCGAAGGCCGCGAACGCCTGCATGAGAATGTAGCCCAGGTGGGTATCGACCAGGCCCAGCTTCTGCATCATGGAGTACTGGGGCAGCATGTAGCTCTGCCAGGGGATGGCGATGGTGGCCACGTAGCAGAGGAACAGGGTGTCGCGGCCGCGGAACTTGCATTTGGTGAAGCCGTACGCCGCAAAAGAACAGGTGAACAGCTGGATCAGCGTGATGATGACCGTCAGCTTGGCGCTGTTGAAGGTGAACAGGCCGAAGGGGATCTTCTGCCAGATGGTGAGGTAGTTCTCCCAGTGGAAGGTCTCGGGGATCCAGCGGATGGGTACGGTAAAGACCTCGGTGCTGAGCTTGAAGGAGGAGGACAGCATCCACAGCAGGGGCAGCAGCGTGACGGCGGTGATGAGGATCAGCACCACATAGAGCACCGCGCCGCTGAGAGGGTTTTTCTTCTTTTCGATCATGGAAGTTCCCTCCTTACATAAAGTCGTTGAACTTTCTCTCCACACGGAACTGGAGCAGCGTGACGGCGGCTACGATGAGGAAAAGCACCATGGCCGCGGCGGACGCGCCGCCGTAGTTCCAGGAGATGAAGGATTCGTTGTAGATGTACTGGCTGAGCATGGTGGTGGAGGTGCCGGGGCCGCCTTCGGTCAGCGTGAAGATCAGGTCGAAGGTCTTGAAACTGTTGATGACCAGCATCATCAGCACGTAGAAGTGGCTGGGGGTCAGCATGGGCAGCGTGATGGACTTGAACTGCTGCCACTTGGTGGCGCCGTCGATGCTGGCGGCTTCATACAGGCTGTAGGGGATGTCCTGCAGGGCGGCCAGGTAGATGATCATGAAATAGCCCATGTTCTTCCACACCTGCACGATGATGCAGGCCGCCAGCGCCCAGTCGGTGGAAGCCAGCCAGCCGGGCAGCATGCTGTCGGGCAGGAACAGGCCCAGGAACTCATTGATGGGGCCGCCGTCCTTCATGAACATGGCCTTGAACACCGCGGCCACCGCCACGATGGAGGCGACGTAGGGGAAGAAGATGGCGGCGCGGAAGAAGTTGACGCCCTTGAGCTTGTTGTTCAGCAAAATGGCCAGCGCCAGGGCCAGCACCATGCTGAAAGCGACGGTGAAGATACTGAAGATCACGGTCTGCACCAGGGCGGCGCGGAACACGCGGTCATCGAAAATATTGAGGAAATTTTCAATGCCGACGAATTTCATCTCGGTAAAGCCGTCCCACTCCATAAAACTCAGGACGAAGGAGAAGGCCACCGGGATCAGGACGAAGCAGAAGAAGCCGATGAAGTTCGGCAGGATAAAAGTCATGCCCACCAGCGTGTTGCGGGTGTTGAGCGACATGCCGGACCGTTTGGCTGCGGTCCCGGTTGCAGTGCGGGGCATGTGGGTCCCTCCTCTCGGAAAACATTGTTGCCGGTCTGCATTGCTGCACGTACTGCAAAAGAAGAGGGGGCGGGCGCGCCGCGCCCGCCCCCGGGTGTTCTGTTCAGGCAGAGGGAAGTGCCGCTTATTCTTCCACGATCTCGGCGGCGCGCTCAGCCATTTCGGCCAGGCCCTCGTCCACGCTCAGTTCGCCCAGCATGATCAGGCCGTGCTCTTCGCCCAGCATCTGGTTGACCTCGCTGACCTTGTCGGCGACGGGGCGGTCCAGCGCAATGTTCTTGACGGCCAGCGCTTCGGCAGCGCCCTCGGGCATGCCTTCCACAGCGCCGATGGTGGAGAGGATCTCATCGTTGGAGCGGCCGGGGATCTGGGCGTTCGCCGCGTAGATCTGGGCGCCTTCCTCGCCGGTGATGAAGCTGACCAGCTTCCAGGCAGCGTCCTGCTTGTCGGAAGCGGCGTTGATGGCGATGGGGGTGGTGGAGCCGACGGTCCAGCCGGCTTCGACGCCTTCGGGGTGCGGCAGGGTGGCGATGCCCCAGTTGACGGAGCTCTCACCGTTCGCGATGCTCTGCATCAGCGTGGACATGTAGTAGGTGCCGATGGGCAGCATACCGACGGTGCCCTGGGAGAAGGGGCCGGAGTAGTGGATGTTGCCGGTCTTGAGGGTGCCGTAGTCCTGGATGGAACCGGCGTCCTGCATGCGCAGGGCCATCTCGTAGTAGGGCTTGAAGAACTCATAGCCGGTCTGGTAGTCCATGATGGTGTGCTGGCCGTCCTGGACGCCCCAGCTCTCGACGCAGGCCTGCCAGGTGTGCAGGTAGGCGCCGTAGGTCTTGTTGGCGCCTTCGCCGGAGGTCAGCTGGCCCGCGATCTCTTCAAAGTCGGCCCAGGTCCAGTCGTTGGAGGGGTAGGCCACGCCGGCGGCGTCAAAGACGTCCTTGTTGTAGAACATGATGCAGTAGTCGGTGCGGGCGGGCATGGCGTACTGCTTGCCGTCCACGCTGAAGTTCTCGGCCAGGCCGTTGAAGTCGGCCAGGTCGATGCCGTCGGCCTCGATGTAAGAGGTCAGGTCGGCCAGCTGGCCCTTCTGCGCCAGACCCATCATGGTGTCGGCGTCCTTGATGTAGAAGGCGTCCACGTCGCTGCCGCCGTTGAGCATGACGCTGAGCTTGGTGGTGTAGTCGGCGGAGGGCACGTCGATGATCTCGACCTTGATGTCGGGGTTGGCGGCCTCAAATTCCTCCACCAGCTGGGTCACGGCGGGCTGGGTGCTGGTATCCCAGTTGGCCAGCTTGATGGTGACCTGCTCGCCGGTGGCGGCGGCTTCCTCGGAGGTGGCGCCGGAGGCGGTGGAATCCGCCGCAGCAGAGGACGAAGCGGTGCTGCCGCAGCCGGCCAGCAGGGTGCCCGTCATGGCCAGGGCCAGCAGCATGGATGTTGCTTTCTTCATGATGGTTCTCCTTTTCCTCATAACCGGGGCGGACCGCGCCGCCCTTCTTTGTGTTTATTATAGCGCGGCGTCCCCCGCCACGGAATTTGTGATTTTGGAAAGTTTTTGTACTTTTTTCACATTTTGGCCCCTCCCCGGCTTTTTGACTAATACTATTTTACACAAGCGTACTTTTTTCATATCGTTAATGCAGTCCATAAATCTTACCGTTGTTTCAAAATCCACGTACTTCGTACATACAGCATTCTCCGTTTTGTTTTTACATATTTTGTACTACGCACGTTCCGGCGCCAATCAGAAGTATCGCTTGCCCCTTTCTTGTACATCGAAGAAAAATTTGTTATAATGCAGAATTATAAGTCCTATTTTCCATTTTCGTTTTTGCATGTGCCTGTTCGACCATCCGCCTTTTGGGGATACAGTTAGGTGATAGAAATGTCCAAAACAAACGCTCTCACCCCCGCAGAATACGTACAAGAATTTATCAGCGTTCTCAAGCTCGAAGTCGAGGAAGCCAAAAAGTAGCGCAACAACCATATTTCCCTAAAGAACGGCGCCCTTGAAAAAGGACCGTCCGGCCGGATTTTGTATCGGTTCGATGTGGATTCTCCTTTCTCTCCGGGCACAAGTGCAGCATACAAACTTATCGCGGACCGCACAGAAGTCGAATGTGATCTGCTTTCTACGGAAGGCAATCAGGTTCTGCTGGCGGTCACCCGCGCCATCCCGCTGAATCAGCCGGTCAGCCTTTACATTGACCGTACCGCCCTTTCGGAAAAATTACTGCATTGTTTTGAAGACACCCTGCAGGACGCGGACCATCGTTACGCCAATGCTGCCCGTTGGTTCAACGGTCAGTTTTGCGCAGATCCTTCCTGCACACCGGATCTTTCGGACCACCCGCAGCTCAACAAATACCAGAAAGCCGCTGTCGTGCGTTCTTTTCAGGGCGACACCGTGATCTGGGGCCCTCCCGGCACAGGCAAAACGCACACCATCGCCGCAGCCATCCACAAGCAGATCCAGCAGGGACGGCGTGTGCTGTTGCTCTCCCATGCGAATACGGCCGTGGACGGTGCCATGGAAGAATTGGCCGACTTGCTCCATGATTCGCCCGTCTATACCGACGGCCGTTTGATCCGCATGGGGACTTCGCAGTTGACCGAGTATCCCATGCTTTCCCTCGACGAGATCGTCCGTGCAAAAGAGGCCCCTCTGCTGGAACAGATCCAGTCGTTGGACTCCCAGCTCACCCCCCTGACAGAGCAACGCACAAAACTTTTGGAGATCCAAAACCTGCAAACAATGCACGAACAGGTGTGCAGCCAGCTTGCCGAAAAAGAGTATTTATACCACACGCAAAACAGCAAGCTCCTGCAGTGCCAGGCCAAAATCGATCAGGGCAGCAACACACTGTCCGCATTGGAGAGCGAACAGCGCCGCCTGGAAAAGAAGTGCTTCCAGACCAGACGCGTTCGGAAACGGATCGAAGAAGCCGGCCAAAAGTTCCGCGAAACAGAGATGTATCTGCTGCTGCAGCGCGAAGAAGTCGCTGCCCTGCAGATAGCACAGAATGCCCTGCTGAGTGAAATCAGCCAGAGGAAGCAAACCGTCCAAGAATACCAGCAGACCATAACAGCCGCGCTGCACAGCGCCGGGCTCAATGAAAACAGCCTGAAAAAAGAACTCGACGCACTTTCCAGCAAAATCGACGAGATCGAACAGCAACGCCAGCAGCTTGAGCAGCAGCTTTCTGTGCTCCGCAAACAGATCATTGCAGAGGCTTCCGTGATCGGCGCCACCCTTTCCATGGTGTTCATGTCCAACGACCTGAGAAATCAGACCTATGACGCGCTGTTCATCGACGAAGTGAGCATGGCCCCTCTGCTGCCGGTCTTTTTTGCCATGGGCCTGATAAAATCCCATTGCACATTGATCGGGGACTTCCTTCAGCTTCCGCCGATCGGGACCCAAAGCAACTGCGAACCGGTCAAAAAATGGCGGAATCGTAGTTTCTTTGATGTGGCCGGTATCAACACAGTCAACAAAGCGATGCTTTGCCCCTTTGTGACCCCCCTTAGTATTCAGTACCGCATGAACCCCTCGATCGCGGCGCTTTCCAACAAACTGTTTTACGGCGGCATGTTAGGCAATGGCGAAAATACGTTTTCGCGTGTCTTTTCCGACCAGTGGGTGCAGGAACAGCCGCTTCTGTTGATCGATACATCTGATTCAAAACCATGGATGAACCACGGTCCCAACAAGCAAAGCCGCTGCAATCTGCACCACGCTGTCCTTGCCGCCACACTTGCGCAGCACTATCTGGAATATCAACGCGACGGAAAAGGGATCTCCATCGGCGTGGTCGTACCGTACCGCGCCCAAAAGGATCTGATCAACGCGCTGCTGGATGACCTCGTCGGCAAGGAAAGCCCAGACCGAAAACGGATCGAGGTAAACACGGTACACAGCTTTCAAGGCGGAGAGAAAGACGTTATTCTCTGCGATTCTGTAGAAAGCGACGGATTGGATACCACCTGGCATTTCTTCGATGAAGGCAGCCACGGCAACCCGGATGCCCACCGAATGCTGAACGTAGCCGTGACCCGTGCCAAATGCAAGTTCATCCTGCTGGCCAACACAAAGTATACCAGTGCCCATTTCAGCGGGCGCCTTTTCAGCGACTTACTGCATCTTTTACAGGAACACGGCGCGCTCCTGCCCGACACTGCACTGGGATTAGACTGTAGCGCCGAGGATGAGGACTATGTACTCAGCAGGCTCACCGGCCAGTTTTCCGGGGAATCGCTGGAACACTACAATCAGAACGGTTTCTGGACCCGTGTGATCCCCGACCTGCAGAACGCCCGCAAGCGCATCATTATCTTCTGTCCCTACGTCCGTAACGGACGTATCGAGCGCCTGCTGCCGCTATTTGAGGAACGTATCCAGGCCGGCGTTGCCATTATTGTGTACACGATCCCCTTAAATGAACACACACCGTCTTATCAGGCCACCGCACGCGGCGCCCTCCGCACGTTGCAGCAGCAGGGCATCATCATTCGTACACGCCCCAAAAACCACGAAAAGCTCCTTCTGATCGATGACGATCTGGCATGGCAGGGCAGTCTGAATCTGTTGAGTCACAAAGACACGTCGGAACATATGCAGCGGGTCGTAGGTACAACCGCACAGAAAAGTCTTCTGGCTGTTATCGACACAGACAATTCCACAGCGTTGGCTCCTGAGGAACTCTCCGCGCCCTATTGTCCGTGGTGTGGCAGTCCGCTCGTCGTGCGGCAGGCAAGGGCAAGCGGCAAAAAATTTTACGGTTGCCGTTCCTATCCTCGCTGTAAGTACACCCAATCTCTCGAACCTCAAGTTTCTTCGCAATAATCCTTACGCTTGCTATAAACGCAAAAAGCAGCCGTGCGGCGCAATCTGCGCCGCACGGCTGCTTACTTTGCTATAGTGGCTGCGGGAGCAGGGCGCGAGTGCGCCGTGCCGCTTACAGCAGGCCCATCTCCTGGGCGATGGCCAGGTTGG
>SAMEA3387510__coassemble_3039_pt1 | contig 6627 bp, 8 predicted proteins | sample SAMEA3387510__metabat2_high_PE_001 | metagenome-assembled genome bin SAMEA3387510 (sample SAMEA3387510) | Felis catus | biome: Faeces | place: United Kingdom | collected 2012
GGAAGCGGACCTGGACCTGCGGGGCACGGAATCCCTGCGGGACGCCCAGCCCAATGCCGTGGTCCTGAGTTACCCGGTCATCACCACCGGCCCGCTGACCCACGCCGGTTCGGCGGACAATCTGGCCGGGAACGACGCGGACCTGCGCGCCCGTTTCAGCCTGGAAAACCAGGTCGCCGGTGCGGGGGACCTGCCGCCGTTTTTCATCTGGCATACCGTCGCGGACGCGGCCGTTCCCGCGCAGAACAGCCTGCTGCTGGCCCAGGCCCTGCAGCAGCACGGCGTCCCCTATGAACTGCACCTGTTCCCCACCGGCGGCCACGGCGGCAGCCTGTGCACCCGCGAAGTGGGCCAGCCCAGCGCCCATAACCGCGCCTGGATGCCGCTGGCGCTGGACTGGCTGGCCGATGTATTTGACTATCACCTGTAAGGGGGAACTGTTCCGTGAAGATCTTCTTTTACACGCTGCGGCCGTTTGACGAACTGCCCTACTGCGAGCCCGCCCGCCGGAAATACGGCATCGACTACGCATGGACCGCCGACGCGCCCAACCCGGACAACCTCAAACTGGCCGAAGGCTGCGACGCTGTGAGCACCACCCCCTGCGAGGTCCGGCCCGAATATCTGGAAGCCTTTGCGGCCATGGGGGTCAAGTACCTGCCCTGCCGCAGCATCGGTTACGACCATCTTCCGCTGGACGCCGCCCGGCGGCTGGGCCTGCGCGTGAGCCACAGCCACTACCCGCCGGAGGGCGTAGCCAATTACACCATTATGCTGATGCTGATGGCCACCCGCAAGATGAACCAGATCATGCTGCGGGCCGCCGCGCAGGACTATTCCCTGCAGGGCAAGATGGGCCGCGACCTGAGCAACTGCACCGTGGGCGTGATCGGCACGGGAAAGATCGGCAGCACCGTGATCCGGCATTTGGCGGGGTTCGGCTGCAAGCTGCTGGCCTACGACCTGCACCCCTGCGATGAGGTGCGTTCCCTGGCCGAGTACGTGCCGCTGGACGAACTCTACGCCCGCAGCGACGTGATCACGCTGCACCTGAACGCCACGCCGGAAAACCGCCACCTGATCGACGACAGCGCCATCGCTCAAATGAAGCCGGGCACGCTGCTCATCAATACCGCCCGCGGCACGCTGATCGACCCGGACGCGCTGGTGCGCGGGCTGGAAAGCGGCAAGCTGGGCGGCGCCGGGCTGGACGTAGTGGAGGACGAAAACGGCCTGTGCTACTACAACCGCTGCGGCGAAGCCCTGCCCAACCGGGAACTGAACCTGCTGCGCAGCTTCCCGAATGTGATCGTCAGCCCGCACACGGCGTTCTACACCGATGTGAACGTCGCCAGCATGGTGCAGAGCGCCTTTGAGGCCACCGCCGCGTTTGCCGCGGGCAAGCCCTATTCCTGTGAGGTGGCGTTATGATGGTGGAACCGGGCCGCGCCGGGGAATGCTGGGACCTGGGGCCTGCGCTGGGGCCGGACGAGCCGTTCCCCTTTGTATGCGCGGGCTGCGGGGACTGCTGCCGCCACCGGCGGGACCTGGTGCTTTCCGGGTATGACCTGTACCGCATCGCGCGGCGGCTGCGGCTGTCCCTGCGCATCGTGGCGCACGCTTTCTGCCGGGAGTACATCGCCCCGCAAAGCTGCCTGCCCGCCTTTTGCCTGACGCCGGACCCCAAGACCGGCGACTGCCGCTTTTTTGAGGGCAACGCCTGCGTCATCCACGAAGCGCGCCCGCTGGCCTGCGCGCTGTACCCGCTGGGGCAAAGCATCGACCCCACCACCGCCCGGACGGAATACCGCGCCCAGCTCCCCCTGTGCGGCGCACGGATGGAAGGTCGCACGCTGCGGCAATACCTGGAGGATTCCGCCGTTCTGGAACGCGCCGGGGCCGACGCCCGCTGGGCCGTGGTCTGCACGCAGATCTCGGAACGGCTGACGGCGGCGGGCGGCCGGGCGCACCCGCATTTTGCCGCCGCGGCGCGGCGCATCCAGAAAGCACTGTACCTTGCCTATGACCTGGGCGACGAATTCTACCCCCAGTTCCAGCGCAACGTCGAAGAACTGATGCCGCTGCTTGACCGCATGCTTTCCGCCCCGGCGGACAACAGCCCCCGCTGACCGCACCGGACAGCCAAACAAAAACAAGGAGAACTTGATCCATGAACCGTGTTTTGATCATAGATGATGACAAAGAACTTTGCGCCCTGATGAAAAAATGCGTGGAGCAGGAAAATCTGGCCGCGGTGGTGGCGCACAACGGCGTGGAAGGCCTGCGGCTGCTGGCCGAGAACAAAGACGCCTGCGCCCTGATCATTCTGGACGTGATGATGCCGGATATGGACGGGTTCCAGGTATTGCAGAAAATACGGGCGAAAAACAACGTGCCGGTGCTGATGCTGACCGCCAAAAGCGGCGAGGAGGACAAAGTGGCCGGCCTGCGGCTGGGGGCGGACGATTACCTGACCAAGCCTTTCAGCATCAACGAGCTGATGGCCCGCGTCAATTCCCTGATCCGGCGTTATACCACCTTGAACCCGGTGGCCGGGAACGAAGCCGCCACCATGCTGCTGAAAGATATGGTCATCGACAAAGTCAACCGGACGGTGACGGTCCAGAATCTTCCGGTCGAACTGACCGGCAAGGAATTTGACCTGCTTGTGTTCCTGGCGTCCAACAAGGGCCGCGTTTTTACAAAAAAGCAGATCTATACCCAGGTATGGGCCGAAGAATACGCCTTTGACGACAGCAACATCATGTCGTTCATCAGCAAACTGCGCAAGAAGGTCGAGCCGAATCCAGACCAGCCCTTTTACATCCAGACCGTCCGGGGCGTGGGGTATCGGTTCAATAAGGAGGCATGAGCATGGGCGTCAACTTTTGGCTGCTGCTGGCCTTAGTGGCCGCCCTGCTGGTGATTGCTTACCTGCTGGCAAAACTCCACCGTGTGCGGGACCAGCTTTGCTTAATCAAAGACGCGCTGGCAGACATCAAAGACGGGAACCTGAACCGCCGCGTGCTGGCGCGGGAAAGCGACCTGACGAAGCAGATTTGTTATGACATCAACGAGATCGCCATGAGCGGCCAAACGCAGCTTATCCAGCAGAAGCAGTCGGAACAGGCCTACAAGCGGCTGATGACGAGCCTTTCCCACGATGTAAAGACCCCGCTTGCCTCGTTGGTGGGGTATCTGGAAGCCGTGGAAAGCAAGATGGTGACCGGGGCCGAGCAGGAAGAATATATCCGGGTGGCGATGGAAAAGGCCCATCACCTGAAAGAGTTCGTGACCGCCCTGTTTGAATGGGTGAAGCTGGACGCCGGGGAGCAGATCTTCCATTTTGAGGTCTGCGACCTGAACGAACTTTGCCGCGATATTATGGCCGACTGGGTGCCGATGCTGGAAAACCACGGCCTTGCCTATGAGATCGAAATACCCGAAACCGAATACGCCACGCGGGTAGACCCCACCGCCTACACCCGTATTCTGAACAACCTGCTGCAAAACGTCCTGACGCACAGCGGCGCGGACCGGGTGACCCTGACCGTGACCGAAACCGAACAGCAGGCCAAAATCATCGTGGCCGATAACGGCAAAGGCATATCCGCCGCGGACCTGCCCCATATTTTTGAGCGGATGTACCGCTGTGACCATTCCCGTTCCGCCAAGGGCACCGGGCTGGGCCTTTCCATTGCAAAAGAACTGGTGAACGTCCACAAAGGGACCATCACCGCAGAGAGTAGCCCCGGCGCCGGGACCGCCTTTACCATCACACTTCCGAAAGCCCTGTGACCGCCACAGGGCTTTTCCTGTGTGCAAAGCAAGGTAAAAACAAGATTCCGGCAAGGTTAGGGCAAGGTTGGCGGTTTATACTGGCATTGTGGCCGCAAAGGCCGGAACCCATACCTGCGGTGCTGCCGCACGGAAAGCGAGGAAACAAGCATGCGCGATTATTTGATCGAAACCAAGAAGCTGACAAAACTGTACGGGGATCAGGCCGCCGTAAAAGACGTTGACCTGCACGTGAAAAAGGGGCGCATTTACGGGCTGCTGGGGCGCAACGGCGCCGGGAAAACCACCATCATGAAAATGATCCTGGGCCTGACGCCGATCACCTCCGGCGAAGTGGATGTATTTGGCCGGAACATCAAAGGCCGCGAGAAGCGCGTCTACCCCCGCATTGGGGCCATCATCGAAACGCCCGGCTTTTACCCCAACCTGACCGGCACCGAAAACCTTGAGATCTTTGCCAAACTGCGCGGCACGCCCCGGCCGAACGCCGTCAGGAACGCGCTGGAAGTGGTGGGGCTGCCCTACCGGGACAAAAAGCTGTTCAGCAAGTATTCCCTTGGCATGAAGCAGCGGTTGGGGATCGCCAACGCCATCCTGCACGACCCGGAACTTTTGATCCTGGACGAACCGACGAACGGGCTTGACCCCATCGGCATTGCCGAAATGCGGGACTTTATCCGGGATTTGAGCGTGGAACGCGGGAAAACCATCCTGATCTCCAGCCACATCCTTTCGGAAATTGCGCTTCTGGCGGATGATATCGGCATTATAGACCACGGCGTTTTGTTGGAAGAAACCACCATGAAAGCCCTGGAACGGAAAAACCGAAAGTATATTCTGCTGCGGGTGAGCGACATCTCAAAAGCTATGCTGATTCTGGAACAGGTACTCCATGTGACGGATTTTGCCATGTGCGACGGGCAGACCCTGTGCCTGTATGACACTTCCCTGGATATGGCCGCCATCAACAAGACGCTTTTCATGCATGATGTGACTGTTATCAGTTCCCAACTCTGCAATGATACTTTGGAGGATTACTTCAAACGAATCACAGGAGGTGAGGGAATTGCTTAATCTGGTTCAAACAGAATTTTTGAAGCTGCGGCGCAAAAAAATGGTTTGGTTCATGCTATTGGCAGCGTTCATTATGCCGTTTTTCTCGTTTGTTTATTTCCACTATTTTGAGGCAAGCGGCATTGACCCGGTGGCGTTTTACAAGCTGGCCGCCTTTGGTTATACCCCTTTTATCATTCTGCCCTTTGTGCTGGGAATATTCTGTACAGTGCTGATACATGATGAAAACCGTTATGATATGCTAAAACAGCTCTGGATTGTTCCCGTTAGCAAAATGGGCTACTTTTTCAGTAAGTTTATTGTTGTATTGCTCTATTCGGTCGTTTTTATGTTGTTTTCGGCGGTCGTTACGGTCGGATTCAGCGTTTTGCCCGGCTTTGTCACTTTTGAATGGCAAAGCGTCGGATTTTTGATAGAAAGATGTTTGGAAATCGGCGTGCTGACCGCTTTTGCCGTCTTGCCTATTCTTGCCGTTGCAGTTTCGCAAAAGGGGTATATCTTCCCTGTCTGCATGACGTTGCTTTATGTGTTTTTCGGCTTTTTTATCACGTCCATCAGTATGTATCTGCACCCGGTGTCCAGTATTTCCGTTATCATTGCGAGAGATGGAAATATTCAGGGACTTTCCTTTGCGCAGAATATCCATGTTCCCCTGGCGCTGTTCTGTATTTTTGTCTGGGATGCACTGGCCGTATTGTTTGCCGCTCTTTCGCTGCACAAAAGGAAGTGAGGTGATTCAATGCGAACCATGCTTTGGGCAGAGTGGCGAAAACTTCGCCGTTCCAGTATTCTTTTGATCACCATTTTAGCAACGGTTCTGATTGCCCTTATTGTATTGGTGGCAGGGCGCGAAGCAACCGTTGAGGGCTTTTATTTGCGTGACGCAGGCTGGTATATGACGATGGTACAACCGTGGGCGACTATGTTCGTTCTTCCTGCAATTATAGCAATGCTCGGCAGTTATATGATTTGCCGGGAAGAACAGGACGATACGCTGAAATCACTTTTACTGATTCCCGTAAACGAAACCGCATTGACCGCCGCAAAAATGGCTGTGACCTTTGTCATGAGTATTTTGATTTACCTGCTGCTTTTCGTAATTACTTTTGCTGTGGAGCTGCTTTTGCATTATGCCGACTTGTCTGTAGGGATGGTCTTATCCTTTCTCAAAAGTTATCTCTTGGAAGGCATTGGCGTCTTTTTGGCGGTATCGCCTATCATTGCGCTCGTGTCCTATACCAAAAAAAGCTATTGGCTGGCGCTGCTATTGGCAGAGATTTACTCCTTCGCCGGGCTGTTTATGAGTATGTCCAACCTGACGAAAACCTTTTACCCTATCACCGCCTTGTTGGGGGTAGCCGGGTATTATGAAACGACAACAGCCAACCTGTTCCAAAGTATCTTTGTTTTACTGCTATGCGGTTGTCTGGCTGCGTTCCTGCTGATTGGCTATGGGCGCAGCGGAAAGGAGAAAAAGTATCATGAAAAGTAAACTTCGCAGGTCAAGAGATGACCGGTGGGTCGCCGGTGTCTGCGGCGGCATCGCAGAATACTTCGGCCTTTCGGCAACGATTGTGCGGATTATCTGCGCATTATTGATGATGCTGTATGGAAGCGGGCTGATGATTTACATTATACTGGCGATATTCATCCCGAAAGAGCCGACACGCTGACAGATTTACAGTTTATCCCAGGGCAGCAACGTAAGCGTCAAATAGAAATTTAGAAAAGCACAAGGGTGGAGTTTTGCCTCCA
>SAMEA3387510__coassemble_3056_pt1 | contig 6575 bp, 10 predicted proteins | sample SAMEA3387510__metabat2_high_PE_001 | metagenome-assembled genome bin SAMEA3387510 (sample SAMEA3387510) | Felis catus | biome: Faeces | place: United Kingdom | collected 2012
CCCCATTGTAGCACGGGCCGAGGGGGAGGACAAGGCAAAGGAGGTGAACAGGATGCAGATTGCTTTGACTGGCGACCCGAAAGAGCTCGCTGATTTTTTCCGAAAAGCAGTAGGTGCTTGGGAGATTTCCATTGCACCTTTGAATTCCAAGGGGGAGCAACACCAGTTGACAGAGGATGAAATGCCGAAGCATAGTCAAGAGCTTACTTAGTTGATTTTTCTTCAGCGTACTCGCTTGCCAACTGTAACAGGAAATGAAACAAGGTACTCCCATCTGGGAGAATCGGTTTGCATACCAGACCAATATTTTACGGCAGAATTCAGATTTAAAACAGGGGAAAAACCCAAATAGGAGCCCCCTATAGAGCCTTGGTTTAAAACATATCCACCTCTAAGCCATTTTGAGTCGAATCGCTGTGTAGAGTCAGAAACGGATATCTCGTACACGTGACAATCTGGGGGAAAATTACAGTCTTGCCATTGTACGAATTCCTCTATCGATGCTACTGCGAAAAGACATTGCATGCGGGAAGGAACTTTTGGAAAAAGGGCGCGTCGAACCAATTCAAAATTGTACTCACAAAACGAATTGTCCAGATCCCTTTTAGCGGCAGAAAAATCATCGGGAAGAATTATTTCTATACGATTGTTTCCATTCGGGAGCCAGTAACTTCTTATATCCCGAATACAATCGTCGAAGTAGTGTACCCCATGTCTTGAAAGTCCATCAGGATAAAGATCATAAATGACGTGCAAATCTTTTTGAGCCAAGTGATAGTTGTTTTCTAACGTTAAGGTTATTCCCTCAGACAATAAATTTTCCCGATCGGCATGGTACAAAATCATTTTTATCACCCTTTCTAATTCATTTTACCGCGGGGAGGTACAAACCACAAGGAGGTACAAACCACAAGGAGGTACCCATGATTGAACGTACATACACCATCAAAACAGAATTATCAGGCGGCGCTCCCATACACGACGCCGTGTTGACTGAGGATGGCATCAACGCCATCGCTCCCCTGCTGGTTCAGCTTTTTGCGGCGGCTTTGGCAGCGGGACACGAAAACGACTGAAAGGAGGTCCCATCATGACTGAAAAAAAGATGACCGCCCCGGTGCTGGCACACCGGGACGGCCCAGAAAAAGAGCTGATGCAAAAGCTCCCCCTTATTGTAACGCTGCTGCGCGCCGCCGTCAAGACTGCGGCAGTGACACTGGGCGCCTATATCCTGGCCGCTGTGGCCGCGCTCAACGTCCCCGCGCTGATCGGCGGGGTGCTGGTACTCAACGCTTTGCTGGGCGTGTGGTTCGCGTTGGAGGAGGTGCCTCACGCATGATCTATGAGACCATCGAGGCCGCCTACCGCTACGGCCGCCCGGACGCCGACCTGCTACTCCACGAGACCGTGGAGAGCATACTGGAGGCAGGCGGCAACGACAAAGACAAGCTGTACAAGATCCGCTGCGCCTATGCTTCGGCCCGGAACGGAAAGGCCCTGCGCAGCGCCGAGATGCAACAGGAGGTATAACGAACATGGACAGCAAAATTTCGATTGCCTGGGCACATGGTGCAGCGGCAAATCACGGAGAGATTGAGGTCTCCGTGTGTGCGAACAAAGTGGACACGTTTTTTGCACTGGCCCGCGCCACAAGCGGCATTCTGCGCCAGGGAGCCAAGCCGGATGCTTTCGACGCGCTGCTGCTGGAGTATATCGGCCTGCTGATCGACGTGGCCCATGACGACGGCGAGAAGGCCGTCGGGCTTGACCTCGGCGCCACGATGGGAGCCGACGACAATGGTTGAACTCATCGACACCGGCCTGGCCCAACCCCGGAACACGGCTGAATGGCTGGCCTGGCGGCGGCAGGGCATCGGGGCCAGCGAGGCCAGCGCCGTCGTGGGGCGCAACCCCTACCTGAACAACCAGACGCTGTGGCGCTATAAGACCGGGCAGGCCGAGCCGGAGGACATCAGCGGCAAGGCGTGCGTCCAGTATGGCCATGACGCTGAGGCACCCATCCGCGAACTGTTCGCGCTGGATCACCTCGAGTTTACCGTGCAGTATGGCGGGGCTTTCGATATGGTGCGCCACCCGGACTATCCCTGGCTGTTTGCCACGCTGGACGGCCGCCTGATCGAGCGCAGCACCGGCCGGCGCGGCATCTATGAGGGCAAGACCACCGAGATCCTGCGCAGCATGCAGATGGAAAAATGGACCTACACCGACAGCGAGGGCTGCCGCCGTGGCCGGGTGCCCGACAACTACTACGTGCAGATCCTGCACCAGCTGCTTGCCACCGGATGGGACTTTGCCGTGCTGAACTGCCGCTTCAAACGCTTTTACCGCGATGGTATGCGGGCCGAGACCCGCAGCTACCGCTTCGACCGTGAGGATGTGCAGGACGACCTCGCTTACTTGCTGGACGCTGAAAAAGCATTCTGGCGCAGCGTACAGGACGGGGTCATGCCGCCGCTGATCCTGCCGGATATTGAATAAGGAGGTACCCCGTTATGGTACAGATGATTATTTCCACCCCGCAACTGGCGGAAAGGCTGCCTGCGGTGGTGTGGAACTATGAAGAAGTCAAGGCAGGCGTGGAACAGGCCCTGGCCCAGTACAAGGACCGCGTCTATACCGCCGACATGATCGGCGGCGCAAAGGCCGACCGCGCCGGGCTGAACAAACTGGCCGATGCCATTGCCGCCAAGCGCCGCGAGGTGAAAGCCTGGTACCTGGAACCGTTCCAGGCATTTGAAAACCAGTGCAAGGAAGTGGAGAGCATGATCGCCGAAGCGTCAGGCGAGATCGACGCGCAGGTGAAAGCCTTTGAGACCGCCGAGAAAGATGCGAAGCGCGCGGCTCTGGCCGCCTATTACGACGAGACCGCCGGGGAACTGCGGGAGATGGTGCCCGTCACGGCCATTTTTAACCCGAAGTGGCTCAACAAGTCCTACCGGCTGGAATCCGCCAAGCTGGAGATCGACGCCGCGGTGCAGCGCATCCGGGAAGGGCTGGACACGATCCGCACCACCTGCGGCGCCGACGTGACCGCCTGCATGGATGTTTTTCTGCATGAAGGGCTGGATCTGAGCGCAGCCATCCGCAAGCACCAGCAGCTCGAAAAGGTCCGTGCCGCAGAGATTCAGCGTGCTGCCCAACAAGACCAGGACACCCTGCCGCAAAAGTTGGCGGACCTGCGAACCAGCCTGACTGGCGAACCGGCACCCAGCACCGAAGCAACGCCCCCGGCGGGACCCACCCCGGAGGAAGCCGCACCGCCGCCCGCGGAACGCCCGCACATGGATTTCCGCGTGTATTACGAGAACCGCGCGCAGCTCATGGGGCTGCGCCAGTACATGATCGACCACAACATTCAATTCGGCCGGGTCCCGGCCGCACAGTAAAAGGAGGACACCATGGCACAAAATGCAAATTCCCTGGCAAAAAGGCAGGTTTCCTGCGCCGCACAGGTCGCAAATTCCACGCTGACCGCCATGCTGGACAGCAGCGGCTACAAGAAGCGGTTTGATGAACTGCTGGGCCGCCGGGCGCCGCAATTCATCAGCAGCCTGGTCAGCCTTATCAATGCGGACGGCGCCCTGATGCAGGCATGGGCGGAAGCCCCGCAGACCGTTATACAGGCCGCCCTGCGCGCAGCATCTTACGACCTGCCCATCGACCCCGGCCTGGGATTCGCTTACATCCTCGGTTTTAACAACAAGAAACGCACCGACGACGGCCGGGACTACTACCGGCACGAAGCGGCTTTTGTGATCGGGTACAAGGGCATGAAGCAGCTTGCCATGCGCACCGGGTGTTATGCCCGCCTTAACGTCACCGATGTGCGTGAGGGCGAACTGCGTCACTACAACAGGCTTACGGAGGACCTGGACATCGCGTTCATCGAGGATGAGGAAGAACGGGAAAAGCTGCCCATCATTGGCTGGGCGGGATATTTCCGCCTGGTCAACGGGATGGAAAAGACCATCTACATGAGCCGCGCCCAGATCGAAGCCCATGAAAAGCGGAACCGCAAGGGCAAGTACATGGGCAAAGGATGGCGGGATTACTTCGACGCCATGGCCGAAAAGACCGTGTACCGCCGCCTGATCGGCAAAAACGGCCTGATGTCTATTGATTACCAGCGCGCGGCAGACCCGGCCGCCCTGGCCGCCGCGCAGGCGATCGCCTCTGGCCAGTTCGACGATGAGGACCGGGTCCAGTCGTCGGTGGAGGCAGAAGCCACGGAATCCCCGGAACCGGCGCAGGAGATCCCCGCGGACAGCACCGCCGAACCGCTGCCGGAAGAAGTCCCGCCGCCGGTGGAAGATGATTTCTTTGCCGGGATGCAGTAAGCGGTGATGGTATGGACTACTTCAAGCAGATAAAAGCATTTTATTCCCGGCAGCTGATAAACCCATTGGCTTCACCCGATATTTCCCTCTGGCACGCGTTGATGTATCAGAGCAATTCGTTGGGTTGGCCTACCGAGTTTAACGTACCGATGTCCACGCTGTGTATTTACACGGGCTTGTCCACATCGGCGGTAAAGCGTTCGCGGAACAATTTGGCTACTAATGGCTTGATCAAGTGGCACCAGCGCAAGGGTCGACTTTCCGCTTCCTATTCTATTGTGGTTCTATATGAACCGCAAAATGAACCACAAAGCGCACCGCAACCCGTACCACAAAGCGCACCGCAACCCGTACCGCAAAGTGGACCCATACATAAACATAAAACAGAAAACAATATATATTCTACTTCTGCTACTACCGCGCGCGAGCGCGGCGGGATGGATGCCGTTCCCCCGCCGTCGCCGCCGGAAGCCCCTGGACTTGCGCAGGCCGCCCAGTGTTATGAAGCAAACATTGGCCCGCTGCCGCGGTATGTCGGCGAACGGCTGATGTACTGGCTGGACGAACTGAACCTCAACCTTGTCTGCGAAGCCATCCACCGTGCCGCGGCCGCCAACGCCCGCAGCTGGAACTATGCCGAGAAGATTTTGACTTCCTGGCGGGATTCTGGCATTCGCACGGTGGATGCGGCCCGGATGGAGCGTGGCGGGCGGAAGCATACAACGGCGCCACGCGCACATGCTGCGCCGTGTGCAGCACGGCCAACGGCGGATGAGGTGTGGAGCAAGATTTCCGAGGGAGGCGATCGCGATGACCAAGCAGGAAACAGCGGGTTTGCTGCGATTGATGGCGAGGTTTTGGCCGAGTTTTCGGCGGGACGATAACCCCGGGCTGACAGTAGATGCCTGGGCCGCGCTGCTCTACGATGTGCCGTATGAGGATGCCCAGGCCGCTGCGATCCGCTTGGCGCGCGGCAGCCAAAAGTTTTATCCGGCGCCCGAACCACGCCATGTGCTGGAGGAAGCCAGGCGGCAGGTTCAGCGGGATACATGGGACCGAATCCGGGCACAGACGTTACATGACTGCCTGGAGCTGGATGTGCCGCTATACCGCCAAATGCAGCTGGAGACGCAGGAGCGTAAGCGGATCGAGTGACGATTTTACTGGCACCACCATTTTCGTGGCGCCAAGAAAATGGTGCGGGAGGTGGAAAGCCCCATGGTCTGGCGCAACAGTGAACACTACCCGGACCCTACCGCGGGTTCTGCCTTCCGCCGTATAGCCCGGAAGGAGGCAGTGAACGAGATGAACGAGGGCAAACGCTTTGAACGAGACTGGAAAGCCAGCGTGCCCAAAGGGGCCTGGTGCTACCGGCTGCGGGACAGCCCCGTCAGCTACTACGGCGGCAGCGGAGCCGAGGGTATCCGCTTTTCCTCGGATAATATCTGCGATTTTGTTTTGTACCGGTGCCCGGTGCTTTATCTGCTGGAGCTGAAAACCGTGGGGACCCCCAGCGCGGCCATGGCAAGTCTGTTCGGCAAGTGGGACCCCGAAAAGCAGGCTTACAAGAAGCAGAAACACCTGCAGCAGATGGCTATGGCCGAGCAAAGTGCACCGGGCGTTTGCGCGCGGGTAGTCATCAACTACCGGCTGACCGGTCACACCTATGCCGTACCTGTCGCCGACGTGCTGGAACTGGTCGAGCGGGCGGCCGCCGGTGGGCGGAAAAGTATCCCGGAGCAGTTCTGCGCAAACTACGGCACCCCCGTAGCCGCCCGCCAGTTGCGGGTCAACTGGCGGTACGATGTGGCGGGGATGATGGAAAAGTTGAGAGGAAACAATCATGCGATTGATTGACAAGGACGAATTGATCAAGAAAGCTATATACATTCCAACCGGCAGGCGCTCAAAAGGAGTACCTGTCATGTTTCACGGAATCACGATGGCAAGCATTGAATCCGCACCGATGGTAGACCTGGAAAGCCTTGCGGCTGATAAATTGGTACCTTGAGCCCCATATCCAGATGGGGATACATCCATCCTTGCGTGCTGGAATTGTGGAAGTGGCGAGTACCTGTATAACGAGGACGGAAACCGCAACGCCTACTGCGGCCAGTGCGGACAGAGAATCAACTGGAGTGAGGAAGAACACGATGCCCAAGAATTTGAGATATGACAACCGCAACGCCTGTTGCGTGCCCTACGACAGCCCGCCGC
>SAMEA3387510__coassemble_3288_pt1 | contig 5970 bp, 3 predicted proteins | sample SAMEA3387510__metabat2_high_PE_001 | metagenome-assembled genome bin SAMEA3387510 (sample SAMEA3387510) | Felis catus | biome: Faeces | place: United Kingdom | collected 2012
GGACACAGCCCCGCCCGGCGCGGCAGGCCCCGGCGTGCCGGGGGCGGCCGTGGGCACGGCCGGGCTGGCGGTGGGCGCGGGCGGTGTGGCCGTGGGCGTCGGGTCGGGCGGCGTGCGGGTGCTGCGGTTGGTGAACAGCAGGGAAGTCAGCCCCGTCTGCGTGGTCACGGTGGCTTCGGGGCCGGGCTGCGGCTCCCCGCCGTTGATGCGCACGGTGGTCTCGTAGTCCTCCGCCGGCGTTTCGCGCACCGTACAGACGGTGCCGTCCGGCAGGCCGCGCAGCACCGCCAGGCCGCCGTCGGTCAGGCTGATCTGTGCGGTGCCGTTTTCGTCCAGCGTCACGTCGCCGTAGGTGCCGGTCAGCGGCGCGCCCTGGGGGTCCAGCAGCGTCAGCGTACGGTGCCGTCCGGCAGGCCGCGCAGCACCGCCAGGCCGCCGTCGGTCAGGCTGATCTGTGCGGTGCCGTTTTCGTCCAGCGTCACGTCGCCGTAGGTGCCGGTCAGCGGCGCGCCCTGGGGGTCCAGCAGCGTCAGCGTAAAGTCGAAAGGCCGGTCGCGCTCCCCCAGCGGGCCGGTGACTTCCTTTTGCAGCACCAGCCGGGTGGACTGGTTGCGCACCCGCACAATAGTGCTGCGGGCGAACAGGGCGGTCAGGTCCTGATCGCCCAGATCGGTTTTCAGGTCCTGTTCGCTGCCTGCCGCGTAGTCCTGGGTCACGGCCAGCCGTCCCCAGCCTTCTTCCACATGGAAGTAGACCGGCTGGCCGGGGGTGGTGGGGCCGTACTCCACATAGCGGTTGTTGGCAAAGTAGGTCAGCTTCAGCGGCGTCTGGGGCGCGGGCGTCCACGGCCCGGCGCTGCCGCTGCCGGGCGTGTAGCGGTCGGCGGTGTACAGCGCCGCCTGAATGTTCGTCAGCGTGGTGTCGACGTCGTCGGGCACGGCGAATTGCAGCATACTGCGCACGATGCGCCCCACGCCCAGCAGCATCGTGATGTCGTCGTCCGGCGTGCCCGCGTTGGCGTACACGTCGGTGCGGTCCACCACGATCTCCACCAACTGGCTGGTGGGGGCGTAGCCGGGCGGGGCCGACAGTTCTTTCAGGTAGTAGGTCCCGGCGGGCAGGCTCTCCTGCTCGTTGGGGAACACCCCTGCGCCGCCCAGCGTGGTCAGGTCGCCCTTGTCGTGGTCCAGGTCGCGGGTGGTCACGATGTCAAAGAATTGTGCGTCGGGGTCCACCACGCCGTTGTGTACGTCCTCAGCCCGGTACAGGGCAAAGGTCGCGCCGGTCAGGGGCGTCAGGTTGTCCTCGGCCAGCTTTTGCACGAACAGATAGTTCTTGATGTTGGGCACGTACAGATGGACCGAAAATTCCCGCGCGAAGGTCTGCCCCTGGATGATCTGTTCGTTGTCCAGCCGCACGATGCTTTCGGGGGATGCTTCCGCCAGGCTGGGGGCGTCGGTGCGGTAGAAGCCGATGGTGTACTGGGCGTTGTCCTCGGTCGGCTTGCCGTTTTCTTCCAGCACGCCGTAATAGGTCAGGATGTCGCCGGGCAGGTTCTCGATGGAGTCCTTGTACGCGCCGCTGCTGTCCAGCACAAAGATGTACGGGTCGTCGCGGGCGGCTTCCAGCACGGCGGCGTTGCCGGTCGTGCGGGACACCCGCCACCCGTCGATGGGGTTGCCCGATACCGGGTACCAGTCGCTCTGGTCGCTGCTGCCGTCGCCGGGGGCGTCCTGCCGTTCAAGCACCACCGCAAAGTAGGTGCCGGTGTCGGCGCGGTAGGTGTTGCCTTGCAGGTCCTGCACCATGTCGGGCATCGTCACGGTCACGGCGGGGTCGGCGTAGGCGCCGGTGCTCCATGGATTGCCGGAAAGCAGCGTGGCCAGATTCGGGAAGTCGTCGGGAAAGTACAGTTCGATGTCGCCGGGGGCGCGGTAGCCGGGCGGCACGAGGCTTTCCCGCAGCAGAAAGCGCCCGGTGCGTCCGGGGCCGTCGTAGCGGTCTTTCAGGTCGTTCAGGCTCAGCAGGGTGCCGTCGGGGTTCTGGAACACGAACGAACCGTCGTTCCCGGTCACGCCGGTGGCGATCCGTTCTTCGGTCCCGTCCGCGGGCAGATAGTACAGGTCGAACTGCGCGCCGCCCACGGGGTCGCCGGTCTGGTCCACTTTGATCAGGTCGCTTTGCGGGATCGAAACAAGGTTGAATTTGAGCTGCATGTTGGAAGCATGGTTGCCCCGCTCCAGATAGAAGAACTTGAGCGTGTGGTATGTATCGTCGGCAAAGGTGGCGGACCCGCTGGTCCAAGGCTTGCCTGCGGCCAGAAACTTTTCCTGCAGGGTGCCGTTGGCCGCGCCGTTGACCTGCACCTCGCCGGTCTGGAAATTGATGGACAGCGACGCCGCGTCGTGGATGCCGCCCAGATCCCCCACCAGCACGTCGTCGATGAACACCCACACGTCGTCGTCGCCCGAAAACTCGTAGGTCACCGGGGTGCCGCCGGGGGTGCCGTCCACGGTGCCGCCGGGCATCTGGATAAAGCGGGTCGTCATCGTCACGCCGAAATAGTGATTGATGGCGCGGTTTTCGGCGTTCATGTTGCGCACCTGGGCGTAGTCGTTGAAGGGGAAGAACTGCCCCCGGATGCCGGGCGAACCGCCGCCATAGACGCCGGGGCCGTCGTACAGGATAAAGGCGTTCGTGGCCGGGTCATACTGGGCAAAGTTTTCGGTGCAGTCGTAGTAGAAGTAGTTCTGGGCGTCGATCTGCAGCAGGCTGCGCACCTGCGGGAAGGACGCCTTGCCGTCGGAAGGCAGGGCCGGGTCGAACAGATAATCCAGCGACTGCCCGCTTTCGCGCAGCATCGGGTAGCCGTCCTGCAAAGTGCTGTCCACCATGCCGGTGCGGGGCGCGGCGCTGCCGGTGTAGTTGTTCAGCCCGTTGCCCTGCCCCGGCGAGACGCTGAACCGCAGCACGCGCCCGGCGTTGATGCCCTGGTCCATGTCGGGCGGGTTCACGTTGTCCGGCGCGTCGCGGGTGGTGATCCAGTAGTCGAACAGATTGATCGTGGTGCCGATGGGGCTGACCGCGTCGGGCACCGTGCCTTCGACGGCAGGAAGCGGTGCATTAGCCGCTTCCTGGGCAGACTGTTCGGAGGGGACCTGTTCGGGACCACGATCTCCGGCGCGGCCTGTTCGGGGGTGGCGGTCTGCGCGGGCGCTTCGGCCCGCACGGCAAGCGCCTGCCCGCCGGCCAGCAGGGCGACGGCGCGGATCGGTGTGGTTTTCATGGAACGGCTTCCTCTCTGTGCGCAGCAGCGTCACAACTTTACTATATGGGAAAACGCCCGTAGGCTTTGTCAATTTGCGTCACGGCGGGGGCAGAACGCTGTTTTTCCGCCCCGGTTTGTGCTATAATGGCGGCAGAGGCGGCCCCTGCCGCCGGAAAGGATGCAGGTTGCGATGCAGTATGATTTTACTTCCCTGATGGACCGGCACGGGTGGGACGCCATTGCCGTGGACGGTCTGGGCCAGCCCGACGGCATGACCCCGGCGGCCCCCAAACCGGGCTTTGACGCCATCCCCATGTGGGTGGCGGATATGAACTTCCCCACAGTGCCCACGGTGCCCGCGGCCATCGCGGCCCGGGCGCAGCACCCGGCTTTCGGCTACTTTGACCCCAGCGAAGAATACTATGATTCCATCATCCGCTGGCAGGTGCAGCGCCACGGCGCGGACCCCGCGCTGCTCACGCGGGACTGCATCGGGTACGAAAACGGCGTGCTGGGCGGCTTGCTTTCGGCGGTGGGGGCCTTTGCCGCGCCGGGGGACGCTGTGCTGCTGCACAGCCCCACCTACATCGGCTTCACCGGGACGCTGAAAACGGCGGGGTATGCCATCGTGCATTCGCCGCTGGTGCAGGACGCCGAAGGCGTCTGGCGCATGGACTACGCGGATATGGACGCCAAACTCAAGGCGAACCACATCCATGTGGCGGTGTTCTGTTCGCCCCATAACCCCTGCGGCCGCGTCTGGACGCGGGAGGAGATCGCGCAGGCCATGGAGGTCTACCGCGCCAACGACTGTCTGGTGGTGTCGGACGAGATCTGGTCCGACATCCTGCTCAACGGCCACCAGCACACCCCCACCCAGTTGGTCAGCGAGGACGCCCGCCGCCGCACGGTGGCGCTCTACGCGCCCAGCAAGACCTTCAATCTGGCGGGGCTGGTGGGCAGCTACCACATCATTTACGACCCCTATCTGCGCGACCGGGTGACGGCCCAAAGCGAAAAGAGCCACTACAATTCGATGAACGTGCTGTCCATGCACGCGCTGATCGGCGCCTACCGGCCGGAAGGATACGTCTGGGTGGACGAACTGTGCGAAACGCTGAGCGGCAACGTGAACTATGCCTGCGATTTTATCGCGGCGCATTTCCCCGGCGTGGCGGTGGCCAAACCCGAAGGAACGTACATGCTGTTCCTGGACTGCGCCGAATGGTGCCGGGCCCACGGCCGCACCATCGACGAGCTGCTGCGCGCAGGCTGGGATGTGGGCGTGGCCTGGCAGGACGGGCGGCCCTTCCACGGCGCCTGCGCCATCCGCATGAATCTGGCGCTGCCGCTCTCCCGCGTGCAGGAAGCCTTCCGCCGTCTGGATGAATATGTGTTCAACGGCCCGTTCCTCTGCGAACGGGGCTGAAACCAGGAAAAGAGACAAACCAGCTCCCGGCGGACTGCCGGGGGCTGGTTTTTGTCTGGTCTTGCGGCAAAAGTCGAAATGGTCAGACGGTAACGATGCCCAGGGAGGTGAAGCAGCCCAGCAGAGCGTCCCGTGTGGTGGTGTCCGGGTAACTGAGGGTGACGGCCACGATCTGGTCGTCGATCTTTTTCAGCAGAAGGCTTTAGCCGGAAGTAAGGCCGTTGCCAAGGTCCATGGTGTAATGTACGGCGGTAAAATCGACGCCGCACAGTTCCATCGGTTCCGGCTCCCCATAGGCGGCGGAACCACCGTCCAGCCCGGCCTGCTGGAACGCCAGATCAAGGTATTCTTCCACCGTCATGTCAGCATAGGCGGCGGGCAGCTTTTCCGATACGATGATGACCGTGCTGCCGCCGGTAACGTCAATGGCGGCCATCTCGTATGTGGCGCTCAGCTCAAAATCCTCCGGCAACGGGGTGCCGGTGTCAGCGCTTTTGTCCAGAAAATCGAGCGTCAGGTCGAATAGAGTTTCAAAGTCCTCGCTGGTGACCATCACCATGGAATCGGACGGGACGAAGCGAAGCCCCAGCGATTCGTTGGTGTAGTCTGTGTCGGTGCATACGCCGGGGGCGTAGCCTTCCTCCGGCGGCGGGGTGGGCGTCGGCGTTTCGGTAGGCGTGGGGGAAGGTGTGGGCGAGGGCGTAGCCGAGGGGGACGGTTCCGGCGTCGGCTCCCCGCTCTCGGAGGAGGCACCGGAGGAGGAAACGGCGTTTTCGCCTGCGGTCTGGCCGCAACCGGCCAACAGGGCGGCCAGCATTCCGGCCGCCAACAGCACACTGATGGTTCTTCTCATCCTGATACCTCCTGTTCTTTTGCGCCCCGGACGGTCCCGGGGACCATTCCAAAGTATATATATTACCAGTATACGCGCAATTTTCACGGGCCGGCAAGGGGCATACTGCCCAAAGTTGTGGGCCGAAATTGGGCGTTTTGCACGGGTGGCGGGAATAAAAAAGCGGCCTGCCGGAAACGGCAGGCCGTGGGGGCCGCGCACAGGCGGCCCGTGGGGTGTGTTTGTGGAAATATGTTGGCGGTGGGACGGACGTTCCGGGTCGCACGGTAGGGCGGGGTCTTGACCCCGCCGTGCAAAGGCTCCCCTTTTAGGGGAGCTGGATGCGCCGCAGGCGCAGACTGAGGGGTCTTGCAAAAGGCAGCGTAATCGTTGCCCGGAAAGTTTCCACCCTTCCGTCTGCCTGCGGCAGCCACCTCCCCT
>SAMEA3387510__coassemble_3544_pt1 | contig 5373 bp, 5 predicted proteins | sample SAMEA3387510__metabat2_high_PE_001 | metagenome-assembled genome bin SAMEA3387510 (sample SAMEA3387510) | Felis catus | biome: Faeces | place: United Kingdom | collected 2012
CCGGCGGCTGGTCCGGGGGCCTTACTTTTCCCGGGTTGAGTACGACACGCACGCGGTGGGCGTTGGGACCGTCATCGTACACGATGACTTTCTCGACCAGCTCACGAATAAGCGTGCGCATTTGCTCAGGTGGCAGCTTGTCCAGGCGTATACCGCCCCACACGCGGCAAAGTTCCTCGACCGTGGCCGCGGTCTTTCCCGTTTCGCGTTCCTGCGCTTCCACTTTGGCCAGCAGGTCGGCGCGCTGGGCCTGCATCTCTTTGATGCGGCGGATCGTGTCCGGGCCGTCAAGGCCGTTTTCGATGGCCGTATATAGCCGGTCAATCTTGCGCTGCAAGGTTTCCGCCTGCTTCCTAAATCCGGCGGCTTTCTCGGCGGGACTGTCCCCCTGCTGCATGGCTGCCAGGACGGCGGCGCACATAGCTTCCATCGTGGCAGGGTTCAATACGATGCGCTGAAGATATTCAAGCACAGCACTTTCCAGCTTGTCCGCCGGTACTGCCCGCACATGGTCTCCGACCGTGTGCAGCCGCTTTCTGGTAGTACAGACATAGTACCGATATTCCACCGGCGTATCGCCATGGCTTTTGTAGCGGCGGACCTCGCCGCCCATCGGGCCGCCGCAGCCGCCGCAGTACACCAGCCCGGAAAGCAAATAAAACACCTTTGCGCGCGCCTGTCCGCTCTTGTGGCGGCGCTTCTCCATTGCGATCTGTGCCCGGCGGAAATCTTCCGGCTCTATAATGCGCGGCATACCATTTTCTATATAGACCCATTCCGATTTGGGTTTCAGCCGCCGGCGGCTGACGTGTCCATCCGGGTCGGCCGGCGCCAGGCGGTTCCATACATACACCCCGGTGTATTTCTCATTGCGCAGGATCTCGTAGATGCTGTTTTTGCTGAACGGCTTTCCCCTGCGGGTCTTGTAGCCGCCGCGGTTCAGCTCGTCGATGATCGCCGCATACCCGGTGTCCTGCAAATACATTCGGAAGATGATCCGAACGGCCTCGGCCTCATGCGGCTCAATCACAAACTTGCCGGTGGCCTTGTCCACCATATATCCCAGCGGCGGCGGCCCGCCCGTGTTGCGGGCGCCGAGGGCGTTTTCCCGCAGGCCCTTCATGACTTCCTGGGCCAGGTTGGCGCTGTACCACTGGTTGATGGCCTTGGTGATGTTCCGCATGAATTGCCCCTGGGGGCTGTCGTCGAAGTGTTCCGTTGCCGAAAGTACCCGCACACCATGACGCCGGAGCTGCGCTTCCACCAGCGTCTGGCGTTCCGCGTTGCGGAAAAAGCGGTCCAGCTTATGAACGATGATATACTGCGCGCCGCCAGCTGTCGCATCCTGGACCATCTGCATGAATTGCGGCCGTTCCCCATTGCGGCCGCTGTTGCCATGGTCTTTGTAGATCTTGACCAGCTTATACCCGCAGGCCGCGGCATAGGCTACAATGGCGCGCTGCTGGGCTTCGATGCTTTCTTCGCGTTGGCCGTTCGTTGACTTGCGGCAGTAACCATAAGCCAGCGGCGCGGCAAAACCGTATTCTTGCATGAAAAAACACCTCCAAGGTACACTTGTCAAAGCCTGCCCGGAGGTGGTACAATACAGATGTCGGGTCGGTATTGTTCCCACCACCATGGGGCAAGCTGGTCTATATAAACGCTCTCGGTGCGCCAACACTGGGGGCGTTTTTTATTCTGCTTCCGTTGTGTCCTCCGCCATCTCGCTGGAATCCGCCGATTCCAAGATTTCGCCAGTATCTGCATTGACGAAATCAACATGCACGTTCTCCGGCGTTTCGCCGCTGAAAACACCATAAACCCCGCTGTACACATAGTAGGCCATTACGGAGAAGGATTCTTCCAAGGACAGTTCGGAGGAAGTCGTAGTAACGGTGAATTCAGTAAAATCGTCATTCGTTTCAATACTGGTAATGTTCGGGTATTCCTCAGACCCGACCATTTCATTCAGGGACTGCTGAATGGATGCGCGCATATCTTCCAGCAGTTTCTCGTGCTGGGATTTGCTCATGACGAAAGTCACGCTTCCGTCATCGTTCAGCGTAGCCGAATGTACACCGGCTTCCGCCGCTTCCTGTTCGATTTCTTCCTGCGTGGCACCTTCTACATAATCAGCAGGGATCGTGATCTCGACGTCAAAGAGATTATCTTCAACATCAATATCCCCCAGCGCAGCAAGATCTCCTGTGCTTTCCGAAGACGGGCCGGCCTCTTCTGATTCCGAGGACGAAATAGGGTCCTCGCTCGGAGAAGCCGCTTCGCTGGAGTTCTCGCTGGCACCTGTACCCCCGCAGGCGGCCAGGGTCAGGGCCAAACTTCCCGCCAAAGATAATGCAATCAGTTTTTTCATCGGTTTTTCCTCCAATCTATTTTACACCGCGCGGCGAGGCGGTTCTGTTTAACTTTCGATTGTGCCATCCAAGGGAATAGGCGATGGAGAAGGCGGCGGTGTGGTGGGTGTAGGTTCAGGCGTAGGGTCGGGGGTCGGCTCCGGAGTCGGCGTTACTTCGGGCGTCGGCGAGGGCCGGGGCGTGGGAATCTCCATCACGAAATCGTAGTACATGACGGTCTGCATGCCGCACTTATCGCAAACCATCGTGTAGGTTCTGCGTAGTAAGCTGCTTCCATCCTCGTAAGTCTCCAAGGTCTCTACATCTTGTGAAACTTGGCGATAGACATGGCTGCAAGCCGCCGCGCTGGACCCGTCAGAGCCATCGCGGCCATCCCGGCCGTTTGCGCCGTCCGCGCCATCCTGCCCGGCAGGACCGGCCGCACCTGTTTCGCCTTTAGCCCCGGCGGGGCCTTGCGCGCCTGTCGCGCCATCTTTTCCATCGATACCATCGGCACCGTCTTTGCCATCCTCGCCGTCTTTCCCATCCCGACCAGGCTCGCCCTGCGGGCCGCGAAGATCCTCGACGGCGATCAGGTTTTCCCAATCAGTGCCGTTATAATACTGTATGTAGCCGTCCGCGACCTGCATCTGGATTTCCGGCGCGTCGGCCTCGCGGGTCTCTTGTCCGCATGCCGCCAGCAGGGACGCCATAAGCAGTACAGCCGCAATTTTTCCTGCTTTCATTTTTTGATTCCTCCATTATCATCATTTTTACATGATCCAATTTTCAAAATATTGTAATGTACTGTAGCGTGTTATGTTTGCGTAGTGTGGGTTTCCATGGTTTTGGACAGCTTTTATGTACAGCTTCAAATAGCGGGCAAACTCTCTTGCGATTCGTGAGTCCTGACCTTTCAGCGCATTAAATTCATCCTGGTCGATTTGAACGCGATCCGGCGCTATGTAGCTGCCATCGGGAACGACTACCGCTTTTGTGTAGTCCAACCCACAGCCGGGCTTTGTAATAAAGGCGTACTTGTGGGCGATGTGGTGCCGGAATGGGATCGCAAAGGTCACACCTGAGATATAGACAGCCAGGCAGGCGTAGGGACGGGTCGGCTTTTTCAAAATCTCCTTACACCCGCCATACTCTGCGTAAAACTTTTGGGACAAGTATATGAGTTTCACATAAACCTCCTGAAAAAGGAAAAGCCCTCTGCCGTGAAGCAGAGGGCTTTCTTCCATTGAGCTTTTTTTAGATTATGCTGCTTGCGCTCTACAAGCAAATCATGCCATTGAGCATTTTTTATTTTTGGCTCGCCGCGCTCTACGGCGATATCATGCAGGCGATGCGGCAGGCACCTTTCCTGTACCCTCATTATATTCAATTTTCCGTTGAAATGCAATATCCCGAATGTGAAATTTTATAGCCCGCGGCAGATGCCGACGGTTTCACCTTCAAAACCAGTGGGTGTACCCAACGGCCTTCCCCTCGATATGAACCGTATCAAGGATTGGGCCGGTGTAGACCAAGGGAGCAAAGTTCCGATTCTCGGCCAGCAGGGTCATGGTCTGGGTTTCTTCGTTCCAAAAGAAGCGCTTCAGGGTAGCTTCCCCGCCTATGCGGACGGCGGCAATCTGGCCGTTCTCGACTTGCGGTGTGATGTGGATATAGACCACATCGCCATCGTGGATTCCTGCGTCGATCATGCTGTCGCCTTTGCAGCGCAGGCAGAAATCACATTGAACATTCTCCGGCACGTCCACATAGTCCTCGATGTTTTCCTCGGCCGTGATCGGTTCCCCGCAAGCGATACTGCCCACCAGAGGGCGCTTGACCATTTTGGGGAGCGGCTCGAAGCCGGGAGGGATGGGCGCAGAAGACGGATGTGCATCATCAAGTATTGCGCTTTTCGGAACCCCGAAATAGGCGGCCATTTTTTCCACAGCTCCCATACGGGGAGTTTTAATATCTGCTTCCCAAGTGGAAACGGCCTTGTCTGTCACACCAGCTATTTTTCCGAGTTCCGCTTGAGACAGTTGTGCATCTGTGCGAAGTCGTTTGATGTTCGATCCTATGCTCATGTTCATCACCTCTTTATATGTAGCTTACTCTAAAAGTAGGAAAAAGTCAACAGAAAATGAAAATTTTCCTACTAAAAGTTCTTGACACACTACTTAAAGTAGAGTATACTATAATCAATCCAAAAAGAGCGGAGGTGTTTTACATGGGCTTTTCTGTTAAACAGGCACGTAACTATGCGGGGCTCACCCAGGTGGAGGTTGCTCAAAAGCTGGGGATTTCCCGCGATTCTTACAGGAAAATCGAGCTTTTTCCCGAGACCGCTTCTATTGCCATTGCAAAGAAGTTCAGCGAAGTCGTTGGGATTCCAATCGACCAAATTTTTTTCGCTGAAAATTCTACTTAAAGTAGATTGCGGGATGCAACAAAGGAGGTGAACCGGATGCAGATTCTTTCAATTGAAAACGGCCTTCCGTTGCTTGACGGAAAGCCGGTTGAGGGAATGATTTCATTTGAATTGAGTGCGAACAATACGGGGACAGCAGTTTTTACACCCAAAATCGAGGTCAAATTAAGGAAGTCCCAAGCTGGCTTTTATTGCAGCGGCGACAACAGCCGAAGCAATACTTGAAAGTGTTGAGAGAGAAAGAGAACCCACTTTCGATGCAGTGGATTTGACTTTTGACCAGTTATCGTTGCTTCTGATATTCGCCAAAAATTCATGAGCCGCCGGAGAAAGGTCTTCTATAAAATAAGTTCCATACATGTCTTGGCTTGCCTTATAGAAATATCCTGAAAGGTCACACTGACGAAGATGGTAGGACAATTCTTCCCAGTTGTAAGTTCTTCCATCCATTGTAAGTGTGGTTCCAGGGTCAAATTCAACACCAGAAGTCGTTGTACATTTATCTTCACAATACATGAGAATATCTCTTACACAATCTGGATTCAATCTCATAAACTCACCCCCTTTCCAACCCCATTGTAGCACGGGCCG
>SAMEA3387510__coassemble_4225_pt1 | contig 4284 bp, 2 predicted proteins | sample SAMEA3387510__metabat2_high_PE_001 | metagenome-assembled genome bin SAMEA3387510 (sample SAMEA3387510) | Felis catus | biome: Faeces | place: United Kingdom | collected 2012
CCCCTGGCCCGACCAAAGAATCGCGCTTGTCTGTAATGACGAAAGCAAGTTGACAGGGCAGCCGTTAAACCGGGTTTTGCCCGAAATTCAGAATATAATCGCCGGGGACTTTTTCCTGTGCGGTCTGCACTATACAAACACCGGGAGCAACCTGTGCAGCCTTTCACCCGATCAGATGGAGAAAATGAAGGAACGCTTTCACGATCCGTATCTCTTTGCCCACACGGCGTCCGGGATTCGATGCTTTAAGACAACCCCCACCGTTTATGCAGAACTGATGGGCCGCCACGCCCCCAAAAACACCAAAGAAAAAGAGGAACGCTAAAGGATGTCTGCGAAAAAGAAACCGGGCCTTCCCAAAGCTGTGGCAAAAAAGGCGGCGCGCTCTGCCGCGTATAAAGCCCAGGCACAGGCCCGGAAAACGGGGGATGACCTCCGCCATACTGCCGACAGAGAGCCTGCTGAAGATTATGCCGCCGAGAAGGTGGAGGGAGCCGCCAGGGATGCAGCCTCAACCGCCGGGGATTTCACCTTCCGCTCTGCCAAAATTCCGTATGCCGTGTACCGCCGAATGCTTCAAAAACGGCTGTCTGAAAAAAACAGCCTGCCGGAAGAAGGCTCTATTCCTTGTCCCCATGATACCGCTGAACCTGCTGCGCCCCGCGCGGCGGCAAGGCGAAAACAGTATCGCCGCAAGGCGATTCAAAACCAGACCACTCGACTTTCTGCGCAGCGGCGTATAGATGCACCGGCACCAAGCGAACCTGTCCAGCTTTCTTCGGGGGATCGCCGCCAGCAATTGCGAAAACGCCAGATTTTGGTGAAAGCGGTGCGAAAAAAGCTGGCTGAAGCCGAAGCCCGGCGCACAGCCGCCGTTGCTTTGCCGCCGCCCAAACTTCCCCAAACCACCAGCAAACCGGTACGGGAGCGGCTACAGCGCATAGCCCACTATCTGTTTCGGAAAATAAGGCAGTTGGCGGTTCATGCCGCCCGCGCAGTAGCAAGCGCCTTATTCTACCTGGTGGGAGCAGGCGGCATGGTACTGGTTCTGGCGCTGGTGATCGGCGCGGCAGCCGCCATCCTGGGCAGCCCGCTGGGTATCCTGTTTGCCGACGAAAGCAACGACCCGCACAGCATCCCGATTGCAGACATTGTGCTGGAAGCCAACACGGAATTTGGAGAAGCCATCAACGATCTGGTAGCTGCCCATCCCGAATGCAGCAGCACCGAATTCCACTATGAATACGAGGACGGTCACACCTGGGCCAGCTACTGGCCGGAGGTGCTGGCCGTTTTTGCCGTTCAGCATAACCTGAACGGTGATGACGATGTAATTGTGATAGACCGGGAGAAGGCCGACCTGCTGATTGATACCTTCTGGACGATGCACCAGATCGACAGCCGCGTGGAAACGATCGAGATCCCGGCTTCCGGCAACGAAGAAGGCGGAGAGGGAAAACCACCCTCTCCGCCACAGGTAGAACGGATTCTTCACATCACCATTCGCAGCAAAACGGTCGATACGCTGGCCGCGGACTACCACTTCACGCAGGATCAGTGCGATATTCTGCACCTGCTGCTTTCCGACGAGATGCGCCCCATGCTGGTAGAATTGTGCGGTCCGGGCCTTGGCGCTGGCACCGGCACCCCGCCCGCCGGGGACGGAACACTGCTCTGGCCTTTACCGGGACATACCACGCTGACCACGCACTTCGGGGAAGCGGACGCCTTCGGCAATCCCGGCCATCGCGGTATTGATATTCCCGCGCCGGGTGGGACACCGATCCTGGCCGCCCACAGTGGCACCGTGCTGATCAGCGGCTGGAACAACAGTTTCGGCAATCAGGTCCTGATCGACGACGGAGCCGGCCTTTCCACCCGTTACGCCCACATGACCGCCACCGCCGTATCACCGGGACAACCTGTGACCGCCGGGCAGGTGATCGGGTATGTAGGCAGCACGGGGGATTCCACGGGAAACCACCTGCATTTTGAGGTGAGTGTTGGCGGGGTGTTGACGGATCCGCTGGGCTATGTAAAGGTACCATGAAAATTTCAGCTTCAAACAAGCGTACGCCCAACGCCTTGCAAGTACCCGGTTTTGTGCACCGAAAAAGCCGGTTTCTTCCCCCGACCGGGATGGAGCTCCCGTGCTACAATACTGGTATCGAACCGGCAAGATCTTCTAGTATAAAACGCGCGGGAGGGGTTTCGTGAACGATGCGATGGCGCTGGCCCGGTGGGCCTGCGAGACGATGATGGGGCGGTTTGCGCCACAGGACCTGCCCCCCAAAGGGCATTTCCACTACCACCAGGGGGTGTTCCTGTGGGGGATGCTCCAGGTCTGGCAGCTGGATGGAAACAAGGAACTTCTGGACTACGCCCGGGGCTGGCTGGATGCCGTCCTGGGCCCCGATGTCACGCCCCGGGACTTTGTGCCCGGGGAACTGGATGACATCCAGCCAGGCAATCTGCTGTTTCCCGTGTGGGAAGCCACCGGCGATCCCCGTTACCGCCGGGCGATGGACGCCGTGTATGCCCAGTATGCCCGCATCCCGCGCTGTGCCTGCGGCGGCTACTGCCACAAACCTGACCTGCCCGGCCAGATGTGGCTGGACGGCCTGTACATGGGCGGCCCCTTCCTGGCCCGATACGCTGCCCTGACCGGCCAACCGGCGCTGTGGCAGCAGGTGGCGGAACAGATCTTTTTGATGGCGCGCAACACCCGGGACGACGCCACGGGCCTGTGGCGCCACGCCTGGGATGAGACCCGCCGGGCCCCCTGGGCGGATCCCGGGACGGGCTGCTCGCCGGAGTTCTGGGGGCGCTCCCTGGGGTGGGTGCCGCTGGCGCTGCTGGACGATCTGGACGCCATGCCCGCCGGGTTTGCCCCCCGGGAACAGATCCTCGCCCTGCTGCAGTCCCTGCTGCACAGTCTCTGCCGCTATCAGGGGGAGGATGGACGCTGGTATCAGGTGGTGGACAAAGCCGGAGCGGCGGGCAACTGGCCGGAAAATTCCTGCACCTGTCTGTTCGCAGCGGCCCTGTACAAGGCTGTGCGGCTGGGCTACCTGCCCCCCTCGCTGCTGCCCGCTGCCGGCCGCGGCTATGACGGCGTGGTCCTGCCTGGGCCAGGTCTGCATCGGCACAGGGGTGGGGGACTACCGTTACTACTGCGGCCGCCCGGTGAGCACCAACGACCTCCACGGCATGGGCGCCTTCCTTTTGATGTGTACCGAGCGGGAGCGCCTGCACCGCGCCCGTTGACAATGCCCTGCGGCATCCCCTATAATGGTATCATCGACAACAGGGCAGGGGTGCCTGGCACTGCAGGGGCAGGCTGGCGCCGCTGCCCTGTTTTTGGCGGGCTGCCACGGCCAAAAAAGGAGGAAGTCACAGGATGCAAAAACTGCTGCGCCGCTTTCACGATCTCTCCCTCTCCCAAAAGATGGTGTCGGCCTTTTTCGCCCTGCTGCTGGTGATCTGCCTGGTCATGCTGGCGGCGCTGAACATCTCCTTCGGCATCTACGACCAGAACCTGTACGAAAAGTCCCTCCAATCGCTGGACTTTTTTGCCCGGCAGGTCAGCGACGAGCTGGAGGACGTGGAGAGCTTTACCTACGATCTGGCGGTGAGCCCCGAACTGCAGCAGCAGCTCTCGGAACTCAAAACGCTGGCCTTTGGCACCTCCGCCTACGACTATGCCCGTTACCAGCTGCGGGTGCAGCTGATCCAGGAAGCGCGCACCCACCCCATCGTCAAGAACATCCGCTTCATCGACACCAACGGCAGCGAGATGCTGGTGGGCACCGACACCGGTCCCCTGGACACCGCCCCCCTGCTGGAAGCCCTCCACCGGGCCGACGGCGCTTATCTGCTGACCAGCCCCACGGCGGACTATCCCTATCTGGTAGGCGGGCGGGACATCCGCAAGCACATCGACTCCAGCATGGAATACCTGGGCAGCTGCCTGGTCACCTGCGACGCCGCCAGCGTGATCCAGCGGGAGCTGCAGGCCATGACCTCCTCGCCGGGCACCCTGTATGTTACTGCCGAGGACACCATGGTCTACCGCGGCGCCGAGGCCGATCCCCCGGCGGTGGAGGGGGACCAGGGATACCGGGTATGGCGGCAGGACGGGCAGTCCTACTTCGTGTGCTGGATGACTGACCCCGCCACCGGCTGGCTGTATCTGAACATCTTCCCCTACAGCCAGATCTTCGGCCAGACCATGGCCCTCCGCTTCATCGTGCTGGGGGTGTTCGTGGCCCTCTTTGTGGTGGG
>SAMEA3387510__coassemble_5636_pt1 | contig 3140 bp, 3 predicted proteins | sample SAMEA3387510__metabat2_high_PE_001 | metagenome-assembled genome bin SAMEA3387510 (sample SAMEA3387510) | Felis catus | biome: Faeces | place: United Kingdom | collected 2012
CAATGGATCGGGGGTGAACAGGCATGAAGACCGGGAACCGGACGCTGCGGGGCACGTTCCGGCTGTGCGCAGCGGGGGCGGGCGTGACCGCCGCGCTGCTGCTGGCGGCGCTGTTCCTGCTTACGCGGGACGGATGGGCCGTGGCCTGCGGGGCGGCGCTGGCCGCCGGGCCGCTCGTGTGGGCGGCGGTGTTCCTGCGCCGGGTGGAGCGGGAGATCTCCCGCGGGACCGACGAACTCTGCCGCACGCTGGACGCCATGATGGACCGTGCCGAACGCCCCGGGGACGCCCCGGCGGCCGAGACGGTGTTCGCCCGCATCCACCACCGGCTGGAACGGCTGTACAGCGCGATGCAGAACGACCGGCGCACGCTGGCCGAACAGAAAGCGAACCTGCAGGGGCTGCTTTCGGATATTTCGCACCAGACCAAGACCTCGGTCGCCAACCTGAAGATGATCGACGATACCCTGCTGGAACGCCCGGTGCCCGAACCGCAGCGGCGGGAGTTCCTGCTGGCGATGAAAAGCCAGTTGGACAAGCTGGAATTTCTGATGCAGGCCATGGTCAAGACTTCGCGGATGGAGACCGGCATGATCGCGCCGGTGCCCCGCCGCGCACCGGTGGCGGACACGGTGGTGGCGGCGCTCAACGGGGTGCTGGCGCCCTTGGAACAGAAGGGCCTGACCCTGACGGTGGACTGCCCGGAGGACCTGACGGCCTGGCACGATACCCGCTGGACGGCCGAAGCCCTGTTCAACCTGCTGGATAACGCCGTCAAATACACGCCGTCCGGGGGCAGCGTGCGCGTCAGCGCGCGGAACTGGGGCAGCTACCTGCGGGTCGATGTGGCGGACAGCGGCCCCGGCATCCCGGAATCCGAACAGGCCGCGGTGTTCCGGCGCTTTTACCGCGGGCAGGCCACCCGCGAAGCCGAGGGCGTCGGCCTGGGCCTTTACCTGGCCCGGCAGATCGTCATGCGGCAGGGCGGGTATATCGCGCTGGACTCGGCCGAAGGGCGGGGCGCGGTGTTCTCGGTCTTTTTGCCGCAGAACGGCCCGGCCTGAACCGGGCGGCCCCGCGGCAGGGGCGGCGGGGCGCGGGGCTGCGCGCTGCTTTTTTTGTACACGGGGGCGCGCTGGGACAATTCTGCGACATTTGGGGGATACCATGTTCCCAAAATCAAGGGAAGGACGGGATCTGTATGTGTATTCTGCAAACCACAGGACTGAAAAAATATTACGGCGAGGGGGCGAACCTGACACGGGCGCTGGACGGCGTAGACTTTGCAGTGCAGGAAGGGAAGTTCGTGGCCGTGGTGGGGGCTTCCGGCTCCGGCAAGTCCACCCTGCTGCACATGATGGGCTGGACACCCCCACCGCCGGCAGCGTGCGGGTGCGGGGGCATGAACTGGCGCAGATGGGCGACGAGGAACTGACCATCTTCCGGCGGCGCAACATCGGCTTTGTGTTCCAGAACTACAATCTGGTGCCGATGCTCACCGTCAGCGAGAATATCGCCCTGCCGGTGGAACTGGACGGCGGCACCGTGGACTGCACCTTTATGGGGCAGGTCGTGGATATGCTGGGGCTGGGGGATAAACTGCGCGCCATGCCCGCGGAACTTTCCGGCGGGCAGCAGCAGCGCGTGGCCATCGCCCGCGCGTTGATCGCCAAACCGGCCATCGTGCTGGCGGACGAACCCACCGGCAGCTTGGACAGCCGCAGCAGCGCCGACGTGATGGGCCTGCTGCGCCACACGAGCCGCGCGTTCCACCAGACTTTGGTGGTCATCACCCACAACAACGGCATTGCCCAGATGGCCGACCGCATCGTCCGCCTTGAGGACGGGCGGATCTGCTCGTGAAAGGGGTGGGAGTATGACGCTGCCAATGGAAAATAACACCACCGCCGTGGTCACAAAACTGGCAGGGCGCAGCCTGCGCCACCAGAAACGGCGCAACTGCATGGTGGTCGTGGCGGTGGCGCTGGCGGCCTTCCTGCTTTGCTTTGCGGCCGCCCTGGCGGTATTCACGTCCAGCGCGCTCAAAGAACAGGTCGATGATACCTGGGAATTGGTTTATAGCGACGTGACGGAGGAAAACATCGCCGCCCTGCAGGAAGTGCCGGACTTTGCCACGGTGGGCACGTACTATTTGGCCGGTTCAGAGAACGATGCCCGCGGGGGCGAGATGACCTTCGTGTACAGCGACGCCGAGACCTTTTGGATGTTCCGCAGCCAGATGGAACTGGAGGAGGGCCGCCTGCCCGAAGCGGCCGACGAGATCGCCGTCAGCAACGACTTTGTGGAGCGATACGCCCCCGGTGCGGGCATCGGGGACACCGTTCAACTGGATACCGAGGGCTTCCGGGGGGACTATGTGCTCAGCGGCCTGCTGGAAAGTGCGGTGGAGAGCGACAGCGCGACCGTGCTGATCTCCCACGCGATGCTGGAAGGCTGGGCGGGCTATGACCCGGCCAACTACCGCGGCTATGTGCATTTTTCGGGCAATGTCGAGCCGGACGAGGACGCCATGCTGGCCTATGGGCGGCAGACGGCGGAGGAACTGGGGATCGCTGTTCCCGGCACCAACGTCATGTATTTTCGCTATTACAGCGGGATCGACGCCAGCACGCTCCCGCTCGTCGGCATCGTGGCCCTGCTGGTCCTGATCGGAAGCTGCGTTGTGATCCAGAGCATCTTCCGCATCTCGGTCCAGGATAAGATCCAGAGTTACGGGCAACTGCGCACCCTGGGCGCGACCCGGCGGCAGATCAAACGCATCGTGCGGCGGGAGGGCCGCCTTCTGGGCCTGACCGGCAGCGCGGCGGGGGCGGTGCTGGGCGCCGCCGTGGCGGCTGCCGTAATGCCCGCGGGCTTCCGGCTGCTGCCCGCTTTGGGCGTTATGGTGCTGACGGTCCTGCTGTGCCTGATCGTCGTCGCGCTTTCCATCCGCACGCCCGTCAAGATCGCGGCGGGCATCTCCCCGCTGGAAGCGGTCCGCTATGCCCCCGGACGGGAACCTGCCCGCAGGCGCGGTAAGTCCGGGCGGCTGGACCCTGTGGCGCTGGGCGTCAGGAACTTTGCGCGCGACGGCAAACGGGCCGCCAGCATCACGCTTTCCCTCAGCATAGGCGGCATTC
>SAMEA3387510__coassemble_6519_pt1 | contig 2704 bp, 2 predicted proteins | sample SAMEA3387510__metabat2_high_PE_001 | metagenome-assembled genome bin SAMEA3387510 (sample SAMEA3387510) | Felis catus | biome: Faeces | place: United Kingdom | collected 2012
GCAAACACACCGTCCGCCCGGCGCAGGTAAAAGTCCCCGCAGTCGCGGGCCAGGTTCTCGGTGTAGCGGCCCATGTGGCCGTCCACGAAGGTGATCTCCTCGTCGGGTACCCGTACCCGCCAGGCAGGGGCTTTGCGGCGGGCTTTTTCGGCGATCTCTTCGGGGGTCAGGTTTCGGCAGGTGCCGGGGTAAAGCACCTGTCCGTCGCTGCGGTGGGGGGCGCTGGCCGCATGGAGCTGGCTGCGGCTGCAAAAACAGGGATAGACCATCCCGCGCGCGGCCAGCTTGTCATAAAACTGCTGGTAGATAACCGACCGTTCGCTCTGGTACACCGGCGGGTCCGGCCCGTCGGCCGAAAGTCCCAGCCACGCCAGATCGTCCACGATGGCGTCCGCGTAGCGCCGGGGGCAGCGCGCGGCGTCCAGGTCCTCGATGCGCAGCCATACCTTCCCGCCTTTGCTCTTGGCCGAAAGCCATGCCAGCAGGCAGCACAGCAGGTTGCCCAGGTGCATCCGGCCGCTGGGGCTGGGGGCGTAGCGGCCCGCCGTCATTCCAGCGTATAGACGCCGTCGCCCAGCGCGCGCAGGTGTACGCGGTAGAAGGCGGCGACCGCGCGCACCATAGCGTTCACGTCGGACACAGCGGCCGTCTCGACAGCCGAGTGCATGGCAAGCTGGGCCAGCCCGATGTCGGCCATGGGGATGGGCAGGCTGTGGCTTTGCAGGTTGCCCAGCGTGCTGCCGCCGGGTTCGTCGGCCCGGTTGGTAAAGACCTGCACCGGCACGCCGGCTTTTTCACATACGGCGCGGAAGATGCCGCCGCTGACGGCATTGGTCGTATATTTCTGGCTGGCGTTGTACTTCAGCACCACGCCGCCGCCCAGCCGGACGGGCGCGGCGGGGTCGCTCTTGGCGGCAAAGTTGGGGTGGGCGGCATGGCCGTTGTCGGCGCTGAGCAGGAAGCTGTTCGCCAGCGCGCGCGGGGCGCCCTGGGCGCTGTGGGGCACGGCTTCGATGATGCGGTCCAGCACGTCGCGCAGAAAACTGCTCTGCGCGCCCTGCCGGGACGAGGACCCTACTTCTTCGTTGTCCAGCATCGCCCAGACCGGGGCGCAGGCGCTGTCGGCCTCGGCGGCCGCGTCGATGAAGCCCAGCAGCGTGGCGGCGGCGCATTCCAGGTCGTCGATGCGCGGCGAGAGGAAGAACTCCCCCTCCGGCCCCACGACGGCCGGGGCCTGCCGCACCACCAGTTGCAGGTCGCGGTCCAGGATGTCGCCCGGTTCCACGCCCAGCTCGGCGCACAGCAGGTCGGTCAGCGTGCGGCTGCCGGCCGGGCCCCACAGCGGCTGCATATCCACCTGGGGGTTGTAGTCGTGGCCGCGGTTCACGTCGCGCTGCATGTGGATGGCCAGCGACGGGATCACCAGCAGGTCCCGGTCAAAGTGGACCAGCCGCGTTTCCACACCGTCCTCGGTGCGCAGCAGCACGCGGCCCGCCACGGTCAGGGGCCGGTCCAGCCAGGTGGCCATGTTCATGCCGCCGTAGCCCTCCACGCTCAGGCGGCGGCAGCCGTCGTTTTCCACCGTGTCGGATTTGATCTTCCAGCCGGGGCAATCGCTGTGGCTGGCCGTGATGCGCCACCCGCCGATGGCATGGTCCGGGACGCGCCAGGCCACCACGGCGGAGCCGCCCCGGGTGATGTAGTACCCGTGGCCGGGTTCCAGGTTCCAGTAATCGGCTTCTTCCAGCCGCGTGAAACCGGCGGCGTCCAGCCAGGCGGCCGCGGTGGCGGCGGCATGGTAGGGGGTCACGCCCTCCTGCAAAAATTCAAACAGATCTTCGATCATCGTACACCCTGTTCCTCCTGTGGGAAGGGCGGCGGCAGTGTGGCCGCCCTTCTGCCCTCTATTGTACCGCAAAACCCGGCCGGGGGCAAGTTGCAAACCATAAAAATTCGGCGTATAGTGGGTACAGGTTTTCACGCTGCGCGCCGCCGCACATACTATGGATTATAGGAAAAGGGGGATTTTGTATGAAACGCTGCCTGCCGAACCCGACCGGGACATCCCGGCGCCGCCCTGCATGGGCGGCGCTGCTGACCGCCGCCGCGCTGGCGCTGCTGGCGGGATGCACGCCCGCGCCCACAGCGGACGCCGTGCCGGTGCCGCCCGCCACAGCCGAAACGGCCGAAAGCGCCCAGAGCGCCCAAAGCACGGCCAGTGGAAACGCCGCCACCGCGGAGAGCGGTGCGCCTGCCCCGACGCTGGCCGCCGCGCTGGACGGCTGCCTTGCCTACGAAACGGGCAGCGCGGGCGGCAGCCTGAAAGCGGCCCTGGCGGCGGCGGACCTGGTGACCTACCTGGCCGGGGAGAACGGCGGGCCGGACGCGGTGTACAGCGAAACGGTGCTTTGGCGGGACAGTCTGAGCGAAGCCGAGCGCGCGACGCTGGACGAGAACTGGCCGGGGGTGTATGCGTGTGCGCAGAGCATCTGTGAGGACCCGGCCGCGCAGCAGGGGCTGCTGGATGATGCGGGCGTGACGCAGGATTTTGGGGCGATGGACCTGAGCGGCGTGGAGGAGAAGCTGGACGCGGCGGACCGGGCCATTCATTATAGATAAAAGATAAGAGATAATAGATAAAAAATAAGGTGGATCGCGGGCCTGCGGCCCGCTCGAAATGATGGGACAGGTTGGAATTTCTTTG